>Ga0209172_10000321_pt1 | contig 137312 bp, 123 predicted proteins | sample LarsenN4metaG_FD_184113 | JGI IMG/M metagenome (GOLD analysis project Ga0209172, IMG submission 184113) | Hot spring sediment bacterial and archeal communities from British Columbia, Canada, to study Microbial Dark Matter (Phase II) - Larsen... ... | reverse complement strand
ATCGTTTCTTTCACTGGGGTTCTCGACAACGCCAGATCTATTTCGTTGTCTCTGGGCGTAGAACTTGACAAATTGAGAAGATGCTCTTCATCGGGGCCGAAATCTGAACCATCCTCAGTTCGTTGGATCGCAGCCCGGCGTACAGTGACAATCCCCTCTTCATCGGGGCCGAAATCTGAACCTATCGCCACGCCGACTCGCCGCCCAACCAAAAAAAGTGACAATCCCCTCTTCATCGGGGCCGAAATCTGAACGGAGGGCCTAAACAGTGGACGAAAAACAAAATAAAACGTGACAATCCCCTCTTCATCGGGGCCGAAATCTGAACTCCTAAAAGCTGGAATGTATGGCAGAGCTAGTGTTAATAAGTGACAATCCCCTCTTCATCGGGGCCGAAATCTGAACACAATATCTTTGACATTAAATTTGCGGGTATCAATGTGACAATCCCCTCTTCATCGGGGCCGAAATCTGAACTATGTATTTGGTTGGTGGTTCTATTGTCCCAGATATGGTTAATGGTGACAATCCCCTCTTCATCGGGGCCGAAATCTGAACTTTGGGTATAATGTATTGCGTTACATTGTCGGCCCATTCTGTGACAATCCCCTCTTCATCGGGGCCGAAATCTGAACTCGTCCTGATGGGGCGTTGCGAGATTGGACCGCTTATTGGGGCGTGACAATCCCCTCTTCATCGGGGCCGAAATCTGAACCGCATTTTGTCACTCGCCAAAAACTCCCCACAGCGGGCAGGAAAACAGACCTCATCCGCAACTTGTTTCCCACCGCTGCGCCTTGTGTTACTATCTTCCCTATATTTCCCCCACGCTGCTGCCTGCGGCGAGAGACGCCAAACCATCCCCCAAAAACTGTACATTTTCTCTTTTTTTGTCACTCCTTTCGCCCTGCAATCCTGTCCAGGGTATAATTTCCGGCAGTCCAATCGGCCTTTATTCTCATTTCGGCCGATTGCAGTTAAAAGTGATGGGTGATACATTGCTTTTTACGCCCACGCATCACGGAACAAAGTTCATCACCGTCTATTTTACACCATTTTTATTGTGGAGGCAATCACCCATGACCACCCTCCGGCAAGCTCTAACCCTGACTCCCTGGCGCTTACTCCTGTTCATAGGCCGGCAGCGGGGGCTCTCGCTCTCCTCTAAGATCAGCAAAGCCGATCTGATTGAACGCCTGTCCACTCACTTACCCGATCCGTCCGCCCTGGAGACCTGCCTGACCGGCCGGCCGTTAGAAGAACGCCAGGCCCTGGCCGGCCTGCTCACCGCCGGAGGCAGCGTCCCGCTGCGTTACTTGCAGCCTTTCTACGGTTCACTCCGGTCCTTCCGCCAGCTTCCGGCCCATTATCCCGCCCGGACCATTCCTGCCGCCGCAGCCGCCGGCATCCCGCCCCTTTCACCGTTAGAACGGCTGCGCGCCCTGGGCCTGATTTTTCACCATCGCCCTACCCAGGAAATTTTTATTCCCACCGACCTCATCCCACCCCTTCGGAACATCCTGGCCCAGGCCGGTGAGGCGAAGACGCGAGGAGGCGAGGACGCGAAGAAAGAGAATCTCCTCGCCTCCTCGCCTCACGTTTCCTCGCCTCACCTCTCCTCGCCGCCTCACTTTCATCCTTCCACCTTCATCCTTCATCCTTTAGATTACCTCTGTCACGATCTGACCTGTCTGCTGGCGCTGCTCCAAACCGCTGACGTCCGGCCCTGGCACGGGCGCTGGCTGCCGCCCGGCCTGCTGCAAGAATGGGGTCAATGCTGCGCCGTTCCACTCGCCTCACCCGCGGCCCGCAGCGAACTGCAAACCGGCCGCCGCCGTTTTATCCACTACCTGGCCGAAAGCGCCGGATTGATCAGTAGCCAGTCATCAGTAGTCAGTCGTCAGAAATATACACGCCAAGCAGCCAATCTCCACTTACCAATCTCCAATCTCCTCCTCCCCACCCCTGCTGCCTGGCTTTGGCTTCAGGCCGGACGAGAAGCGCGGCTGCGGCAGCTCTGGCAAACCTGGAACGCTCCCCAAGCAGAATTATGGCGGGCCTACCGCCTGCCCGGACACGAGTGGCTGGCCGATCCGGCCAGGCTGATAGCGGCGATAAATGAAGAACTGGAAGAATGGAGGAGTGGAGAAGTGGAGAAGTGGAGAAGTGGAGGAATGGAAGAGTGGGAATCCAACCTTCCAACCTTCCAACCTTTCAACCTTGCCCATATCCTCCTCAGACGCCAACCTCATCTGCTTGAACTGGTGCCGGCCAATCTACTTGACCCTATTAAAACGCTGGTCGAGACAATTGAACAACTTCTCACCGGCCCTCTGGTCTGGCTGGGAGTTCTATTAAAGGATGAAGGCGGAGGGATGAAGGCGGAAGGCGGAGTTTTTTCATCCTTCATCCTTCATCCTTCATCCTTCACCCACCCCCTCTCCCCAGCACCACCGCCCTACACCAAATTCCGGCTTCAAAGCAATTTGCAGTCCGACCCGCTCGACAGCACCTTTATCCTGACCCTCGAAAACGGCCTGCCGGAGCCGTTGGATTTGATGGTGGCCATGGAAGTAGGAAGTAGGAAGTATGAAGTAGGGAGTAAGGGAGTATCTTCTGTCTTACTCCCTACTCCCTACTCCTTACTCCTTACTCCCTACTCCTTACTCCTTACTGCTTCCTCCTTTATTCGTGCGCTCCATAGAGGCTGGTCGCCCCCGGCCCTGCTCGATGCGCTTAACCGGCTGGTGGAACGACCTTTAACCCCCCAGGAAATAACCCTGCTCCATGTTTGGGCCGACCTGGCTGAACGCGTCATCATCCGCCCGGCCACGCTGCTGGAAACGAGCGATCCGGCCATTATTACCCGTCTGGCCTCAACCCGGCGAGGCCGCGCCCTCATCCGGCAAACTCTGTCCCCCCGCGTCATTGTGGTTGATCCGGCCCGACTCAATCAGCTAGTCAACCGTTTAACCGAACAGGAAGGCGTCCCGCCAAAGGATGAAGTCAGAAGGATGAAGGATGAAACTCTTTATCCTTCATCCTTCCTCTGGCTCACCTGCCGGGTCTACCAGGAGTTGGGTCGCTTTCTCCGCCTGCCGGTTCGCCTGCCGCAGGCGTTGCTCGATCAGGTCGCCGGCCTGGCCGATTCCGCCAATTTAAGCGCTGCTGAGAGCGCTGCCGGGCAAGTTCTGGCCGAGCTGCAGCAGGTGATCGAGGGGCGAGCCATTTTTCCGGCCTGGCCCGAAGCTGGTCTGCCGCTTGAAGAAACTGTTCCCCTTATTCAGACCGCGCTGGCTTCGGCCCAAAATCTTGACCTGCTGTACTATACTGCCGGGACTGACCGGCTCACCCGGCGGGTCGTGGAACCCTATCGCCTGGAGTGGCGAGGAGGCGAAGAGCAGAAGATAGAGGATAGTGGATGGAGGATGGAAGATAGTGGATTGAAGATAGAGGATAGAAATCGTAAATTTGAAATACCACAAGGGCACGATGTCGTAAATCCAAAATCCAAAATCCAAAATCGTAAATCGGGCACTCCCTATCTCGTCGGCTTTTGCCACACTGCGCAGGCCGAGCGCACTTTCCGGGTGGATCGGATTCAATCTATCCAACTTGTCCCGGCAGATGAGTTGTGAGGCGACGCGAAGCGGGCGAGAAATGTGATATGTGTGGCCTGAGAGTTGCCACCTGCTACCGGCCATCCTGCCACTTTGCCATCTGTATCCTAACTCAACCAAAGCTCACAAGCCGGTGCGTATACCCTTTCTCCACCAACTTCTTCGTAACAGTAAACGTTTCGTTTGATCGTGTCCCAATAGTGCCCTAAAAACACTGCTAAACCGACCGGAACGGCCAGAAAGAGATGGAGGTTTTCCGGTTTCACCTGGTCAATAAAATCCTTTAAGAGCCAGCAAGAACTTTCGGCCAAACTGGCTGCTTCCCAGCCTTCAAGCTGCCGTTTAGCCTGAGTCGCCGCTTCTGCTTCAAGAATTAAAATACCTTTTACTGCTTGAAATTGGCTTTCACCGCTCAAGCTTTGGCCAAACGCCTCAGTCTCACCAAAATAACTCCCTACATCTCTAACAATAGCCGTTGATGGGCTTTTGGTTAAAGCATTCACAATCACCACCCCATCATTGGCGGTTTGTGGAGGAGGTTCTTGAGTTGGAGCTGGTCGGGTTCTCTGGATAAGGCGCTGAACAAATTGAGGTGGTTGGCTGCCCACAGGAGGGCGTTGATCAGCCGCCCAGTATTCAATGCCTTTACCCGGCACAAACTGAGCAACCTCAAGCCGGTAACGGGCCTTGACCTTAAAAACGTGTCCAAAAGCAAATCCGGTGGAGAGGGCGCATCGTCCTTCCAGGCGGACCAGGCCTTCACCACTAATCTTTTGTGGCAGATCGAACAATTCCGGTAATAAAATATTCCGCCAGGTGGCCGCATCAGGCGATTTTCTGGGACGATTCAGCGGGTCTTCAAATTTACCCTCGCCGTTCCAGTCCAGCACAATGGCCTCTTTAGGAAATTTAGCCGGGCGTTGGCCCCAGTTATGGATATGAATCAAATCTACTTTGGTTGGGGTTGTACTCGCGGCGGAAGTGACGCTCGCCGCGGATTCAAGATTCTTAAGTTCTACCTGCAATACCTCCAGTTCGGCCTCAATATCCTCTATCTCGATCAATTTTTCCGGCGCGGTATTAATGCCGGTCAGCGCCTGTTGCTCTCTAAGTTTTTGGAGGCGGCGAGTTTTAGTGGTGATCATTTTTTTGATATGTTGTATGTCTGCCATCTACTGCTCCATAATTCGGTATTGGCCATTGCCAAACACTGTTTTTTTGCCCACGTGGATCAACTGGCCCAGAACCAGCAGCGGTAAATAGGGGGCCAGATCGCCCTCGTAAGTCACCTGGCCCAGCAGCCCGCCCATCTCGATGCGCTTCCGTTTTTCGACGCGGTCAATCCGCTCGGTTTGCCGCGTTGAAAAGCGAGACCACGCTTCCTGGTAAGTTTTGTCCTGCACCAGGCGCACCGCTGCGGCCCGATCAATCCAGCCTCGAAAATCGGTCTCAAATCGCTGCCAGCAGTGAAAGTAGCTCAGCGCTGAAACCCGGCTTAACAGCGCCTTAACCAACACCGCAAACGGCGGCCCAACTTCCAGCATCCGGTCTTGATGTTTGAGTTGAGTTGTGGTCAAAAACTCTACGGTAAGACGTTGGGCCGGCAGTGAGGCGGCGTAGTCGGTAATAGCCTGGCTGGTGGGGGTCAGGCGAGTCATCCGTACCTCTGGCCGGTCGGCTCGATACACCGGCTCAACCACCCCATCGAGCGGAGAAATGGCGTCAATCGTGTTCAATTCATACTGCCCCCGGCCCTGGCCCAACCCCTGCCAGCCCAACTCGCGGAAAACGGCCAAAAAGTAGGGAAAGTAATTCATGCCGTGGCCGATCAGGATCAGCCCGAAGCTCAACTGCTCGCCGGGCAGAATCGTCTCGCGCCGGTCGCGGGGCGGCTCGATGACAAAGGGCCGGGGCACTTCGCTAAAATTGCGTAATACTTCGGCCCCATCGGGCGGCGACGTTTCAAAGATATAGCCGTAGGGACAGTCATTCCCGCGGGGGCAGGCTTTCTCGCAGGTCCACGGCTGGTTACAGGTCAGCTTTTTCAACGTTTGTCCCAGTCCGCCCCGCAGCGCTACTCCCTTGTAGGTCGGCAGGTGCAGCGGCTGCAAGGCGGTCATGGTGAAACGGTAGTAGACCAGGGTAAAATTGGGGGGAAGAGCCAATACTGTCATCAGCGTATTAGTTTGAAGTGATATTCACTTCCGGTAACTTCAACTACTTCCAATAAGACATTTCTGTGCCGGTACTGTTTGAATTTGGCCTCTGTCATTTTTACAAAGCCCCGTTCACCATTAGCCAGGATGAAATGAACTTTTCCCTCGCCAAAGGAGGCTGCTTCGGTGAACCGGTGTGGTACGTGATCGCCAATGGCATATTGAAATGTGGGGGGGCCAGCCAGAAGCGCTGCTTCAACCTCACGCTGATCTATCCACGTCTCAAGTTGCTGCCCTTCTTGGGCTTCTGCCCACACCGCCTGTGGGGGCGGTAACACCCGGCGCTCTTTAAAATCTTCCGGTTTAGGTAGATAATCGGCCAGGGGGCGGGCCGGACTGGGTACGCCTCGCAGCAGGCACAACAACGCCTGGATACGAGCTTGCTCTTGAAATTCCTCTCCATCAAAGAAGCCTGCCTTTTGCAATTTTTCCTTGATGAAACCCTCAAATTTCTTTTTGAAACTTTTTACCTCTTCGTCATCGTTGGCCTGGCCGGAAAAGCCAGTCCGCCAGCTATTACCTTCCGGGGCAAATAATTCAGCATACCGTTCCAGGCGTTTATTCAAATAAAGCCGAGGTTTGATCGCTACCGATCCCATCCCTAGCGGCTTACCCATGCCCAGTTTGTGGTAATGGCCCGGCGGCAGCTCCAAGACCCACAACAGAGCACCTAATTCCACCTCGCTTAAATTCTCAAAATGCACCTTGAAGTGAAACGTCACCCCCTCTTTGACCGGCTGGATACGGGTATGCTGTTTATGAAATTCCTGGGCCGCCTGCGGATCGGCGCGAATATCGGCCAGGCTCGTTTTTTTGTGCCAGTACAGCTTGTGACCCCGGAGAATTGTTTTCTCACCGGGCTGATCGCTCCCGTAATGATTAAGTTGACCTGGGTCGTCCGGGTTCTCCTGGACCAGATAGTGCTGAAAACTGGTCGGTTTGGGACTGCTTAAGATTTTGGGGGTAATGATGCCGGCCTCATCCCTAGCCGAGCGCCCCGTCAGCCAAACCCCATGGGAGTCAGCCTGGTAGTGGGCATCGTTAAAAAATACTCGTCCGGCGCAGGCCCGGGCCTTACCTTTGCCCACCTTCTTATCTTTGACATACCCAAAAATAGCATCGGCCAGGTCAACCATTTTTTCATCCCGCAGGGCTTCGGGGATAAGATCGAAGGCTGTAGCAGCACGTTTTTCATTGGCTAATCGCATGGGTACTCTAAAATTAGGGCTATGCCCAAAGAGAAAGACCTGGCCATCATCTTCAACGTAGAAAATGGGATTCCCTTCAATCAGACAGCCCATTCGTTCATCAAAGGGAGCCGTCTTTTGAAACTCGGTCAAAGAGTCAAGATAATCTTCTAAAGCCTGCTCATTAATCGGCAATGGCAGTACGTTTTGATTCTTAGCCAATACCAACGTATGTCTTTTTCTAGGCGACTCTACCCCATCGGAATTTGTCTCCAACATATTGCCGGCGCAAACCAAAACACCCATATAAGGATACTCCGCGGCGGGGGTTCCTATTTGGGCGACCCTCCCATTGTTGATGGTAAAACTCACCTGATGGTACTGAGGTTTATAATCTGGATGGTTAAAGTCGAGAAAGTCATCCAAACCTTGCTCTTTTAAGTATTGGTCTTTTATTTTCACGTAAGGTCCTCTTTCTTTGAGGCCAATACTTTTGGGATATAAGGCCGGTTGGATACACCACTTGCCGTTTTGTTTTATCACATAACCAGCTTTCACAAATCGACCGTACTCCCCAAGCAAATCTTCATAAGTGGTGGCTAAAGGATTGTCACCACCAGCAACTGCCCTAAAAAACATTTTGCTTTTACTTACCCATGACATCTTGCCATACCCTACAATCTCCACCAGGGCTCGGGTCATTCCACGCAGGCTGCTGCCCGGAATCACCGGCGTCTCCACGTCGTGGATGTGGAAAAACCTGGCCCGTTCTTGCTGCTGCTCGGGTTTCAAACAGTAAAATGGGACGCCGCCGTACTTCTCGTAAAAATCGGTGGTCATCATACAGCGGGTGTACAACGGCGTGAGCGTGGTCAGGGTGCAATCCAGGTAGCCGGTGTACCGATAAGTCTCCTGGGCGCCGGTGTAATACCGATCCTGGTCCGGCGGCGGCTCTACCGTCACCACAACTTCAGGCAGTGGCACAAAATTATAGGGTGCATGCGCTGTTCGATTATCCTGGGTTGGATCTTTGTGTTGCGGCCAGTTCATGTGTTTTTCTCCTTTTCTTGGGGCGAGACGGCCCGGAGCGCCACCAGGCGGCTCAGATGGATATGGGCTAAGCCCGTTTCGTCGTCGCTGGCCAGGTAATGGCGCACCCGGAGACGAAGCGGGCGGTATCTGCCGCTGGGGCCAAAGTCGTCTTCTGAGAGCGCCAGCGGGGGCGCATGCCGGTTTTCCTGAGAGCCATCGCTCACGGCAGTGAATAATCCATCATAGACCTCATCAGGCTTGGTACCCCAGAGGATTTGCTCTTCATCCAGGGTTGGCTTTCCCTGCTCACTTTCCGGGCCATCCTCAATCAGCCGGGCCTGCCAGCTACCCCCCTCATGCCATAGATGGAGTTCTCCGGCCGGGCCAAACAGCCGGCATTCCCGAAACGTTAAGGGGCTGAGTGAGGGGGAAATTGGCCCATAATCGCCGGACAGATGCAACTTTTTATCTTTCATAATGCCCCAAATAACCCCATCATCGGCGTGGACCAGCAGCGTTTCAAACTGATAGGCTTGAGCCTGTTCACTCAGCCAATCTTTTAATTTTGCCGCCTCTTTCTGCGCCTCGGCATCAGGTACAGACGCTTCTCTAATTTTCCAGGTTCGGTTCACAATTTCGCGCTTCATACCACCGCCTCCTGGAGTTGGTGAAGTTTGTTGACGTAGGTTTGTAAAGTGTCAGGACTCTCAACAGTGAGACCCTCTCCCGCTTGGGCGATGGTCCATTGACCGGACTGGCCGTTTTGGCGTAAGGTCAGGACTGCCTTCTGACCCAGCAAGCGGCCCCGCCCGATGCCGCTTTCACCACCCAGGGGCAGGTCGCCGGTCCATAAATCTTTGAGCACCAGCAGCAGCAGGCCAATTTCGGGGTCGGCCGGGTTGCGGAGGGTCAAACGAACTGTTAGCCGGGACGTTTTGTTTCCAAAGATCGGCTGCTCCTCAAACAGGGCAGTTTCATACGCGCCGCCGGTGAAGCGATCAATTTTGATCCGGCTTTGGACCATTGACTTATAGCCCGTCACCACTGCGTCCTCCACGATTACCCGGCTGGCGGTCATCGTCTCTTTATCCTGTTCATTTTCGTTGCCACAGCCAAACATCTGGTTGACCAGGGCTGCGCCTTTACTGCCGTGAAGGGTCTGGGCGATGCGCAGCGCACGCTGGCGCAGCACCCCGGCCAGACTGGTACCCGGTACCACCGGCTTTTTCGTCCCGTCGGGTTGGGTCACATGCAGCTGCACCACATCCGGCGCGTTGTCGTCCACGCCAAAGCCAGAGCGGATCAGGAGTGACCCATCCAGAGCCAAATCTGCTTCAAGTGTAAAGCTGTGCCGGACGTCGAGGGGGGCAATGGACCCAATTTTCAAGGCAGCCGCAATTGACTTGTTTTTTTCGGCCACGCCGTCCCGGTCAAGCCAATCAATCAAACCCTGCCCGGTCGTTAAGTTATAACGGGTCACCTCCCAGCAATCTACCTTGCAGCGGCCAAATCCACGCCGCTTGCGGGCGCCCAGGGTGATTTCACCCCACGCTCGCCCATCTCCCGGCTCGAATCCCCCCAGCGCCAGGGCCAGAGCTTTGAGAAGGCGGTCGGTTTGCTGTTCGGGAATCAACAATTCAAAGCAGAGCGAAAACTTTGTCCCGGCCGGCAGCAGCTCCATATCGAAAAGTTTTTCCTCTTCGGCGGTTCGGGTGGCCGGGTCAATTTTAACGCCCTCGCGCAGTTCAAGCTGGCCGATTTCGCCCAACGCGTCGTCAACAATCAGCAGGCTTTGCGACCCATCATCGTCTCCTTTGAAACCGCCAAAAAGCGAGACGGAATAGGTCTCCCGCTCCTGTTTTTCGGTCAGCCGCTTTTTGTGACTGCGGGTTTCGGCGGCCGGTTCTTCCCCGGTGAGTGAGCGGGGATAGCCTACTGCATACCCCACCTCCAGGTCACGCAAATAGTTGCGCAACGCCCCGGCCAGCGAGGCTCCAGGCAAAAGCGCCTTGCCTGCTAACGGGTCACGCAGCAGGGTCATATCCACGTGACTCCAGGGGTCAGGGTCGCCGTTGCCGAAGTGGGCCGGCGTCTGTAAAATTAACTCTCCTTTGACAACCACCCGCTCGATAATTTGGCGCGGATTGCGCCAGGTCATCAGCTCACTCATAATTCTTCGCCTCCTTGGCCAGCCGGGCCAGGACCCCATCAATCAAGCGCAGGGTCATCTCGCCGGCTAAATCCGTTTTTACATCCGTCGCCAAACCCGGCAGCATAAGTTGGCCGGCCTCCTCGAATTGAAGCTCCGGCCAAACCGCTGCCGGATTCTGTAGCTTTAGCCTGATCCAATCCAGGAGGGGCGTCTGATCCACCTGGGCGGCTTCAAACTGCTTCCGCGCCGGAGCCTTCAACCCATCGAGCCAGGTACTTATTCTGGCCAGGCTGGGATAGGCTGGCCCCGGCTGCTCACTCTTGGCCGGGTTGGTCAAAGCCGTGCGGATAATCACCCGCAGCCGGGCCGGTTGGCTGGGCTTAAGGCCGTTCGGTTTGAGTTTAAATTGGCTCAGCCGTTCCGCCAGATGACCTTCAACTTGCTGGCGGAGTAAACGGGCCAGCATGGTGTTAGCCAAGGTCTGGCTGTCGGTATCCATCACGGGCCCTGTGCTTGAGGCCACCCCATTCTGCCCGGCAGCCGCTTTTGGCGTTCCCACAAGCTGCAACTGGCCCACCTGCCCGTGCCAGTTGATCGCTGCTCGCCCGAATCCTTCACTGCGGCGCTGGCCCAGCCCTCGCGCTTCCAGGTTGGCAATGGCGGCTGCGGCCACCGTTTCCCCGGCTTGCAAAACAAAAACACTGCCGGCGCGGATCACCGGTGTTTGCGGCAAGGGTAAACCCCACTTGCGATTAAACCCGCCGCTCAGGCCGGTGGTTTTGTAGATATGGACGATTTCAATGGAATTAACTTTCAACTCGGCGGCCAGGGTTGGCTCAGTCAGGTTGGCGGTATACTGGCCGTTTTGGTCGCGGACGAGTAGATCGCTCAAAAGGGTCAGGGTGAAGCGCTGTCCCGGTGCAATATCACCGACTGAACCGGGTACTTCCCGCCAACCCTGCGGTGGTCTCTCCACTTCGACCAGAACCCGGCCGTAGCTGGCGCTGCGCGAGCCGCCTAACAATAAGGAACCGGAACTGAGGAGGTCCTTTATCACCTGTTCATCTCCCGGCTGGTCAAATAGGATGACCGCTCTAAAAATCTGGCCGGGAGCCAGGGCTTCATAGCGGAAGACAGCGCCCCTCTCGGCGGTCGCCCGTCCCATGGAGCGATCACGCCGGGTATGGACGCTAAGCCGCCGCAGAGGTTGGTAGAGCGCGACGGTTTGCCCATTCAAATGACAGAAGGGTTTACTCAGGCTGCTGGGTTGACCCGGCGCTGAACTGGATTGGGGAAGGCAAAGATCGTATAGCTCAGTCGGCGGCTCCGTTCCTTTTTCAATCACCCAGCTCAGCGGTGTAGGCAGGCAGCGCTGGCCGTCAGCAGCGACCGGGTAGCCGTTGAGAAAACGGGTCTGGCTGTTATAGAACAGGCGGCGAGCAGTGGCATCAGCCGCCAGGTTAGCCCCCTGGTATTTTTGAGCATACTGCCCGGCTAAAGCGCCGTGAATCAAGCTGCCGGGAATAAAAGGGTAGGTGGTGGCGCTGTTAGGGTCGCCGGCCAGGGCAGCGGCCAGGAGCGGTTCTTGTAAAGTCAAGCGTAAGGGTAAAGCAATCATACCGGCATGACCTCCGTTTTGAAATCAGCAAACAGGCTTTCGGTTTTATCAACTCCCTGAGCATCCTGTAAGGTGGCCGTCAACCGGCCTGCTCCCCGGTTGCGGTTCACCCCGGCCCGGCGAAAGGCTTTGACGCAGGCGGCCAGCAGAGCTTTTGCTCGTTTCTGTTCCTCGGTGCTCGCCCCCGCCGCAAATTCCAGTTCCAGCGGAGCCACAAAAACAGTTTCGCGCAGAATGACCCGGCTGGCCCGCAGGCTATGAGGTTCGGGTTTGCCCGTTTCATCCATCGCCGTCTGGCGGCGGACGTCGGTCAGCGAGCGTAACACTTCGGGGGCGGTCAAGCTGCCATTGGTCACTGCCTGTTGAACGCTCTCCCGCAGGGCGTTGGGCAAACGAGCATCGCCCACGCGCAGAGCGGTCACACGTTCCAGCCGGCTGCCGGCATCGCCAAACATCTGGTCGGCAACTTTTTCATATTGGTTGGCCAGGTCTGGATTTATTCGGCTCAGGGCATAAAGAATATTGGTACACTCTTCAACCAATAGACCTTTGAGGGTCCGCCCCCGGAGGAAGGGCAAGCCGTATTCGTCGTGTTCGACTTCCTGGTCTACCACCCCGGGGACGCCGTCGCCACGGCCAAACGTAGCGTCGCTTTTGAGTTGAAAGCGTAGCCTATACTGTTCCATTAGTTTCCTCCTGCACTGGATTCCAGAGGCACAAAGAAATCCATGGCCTCAATAGGGTCGAAGTAACCGCAAATACCATCGGTCCAGCCGGTAGTGGGTAGACAGGTGGGCAGCTTATCCGCAGCCGGTAAATGTTTAATTTCATAGGCTTTAAGGAACTGGGAAACGGCTACTTCTCCGCCGCGCAGGGCTTGACGCAGCGCCATCACTTTGTTCCGTTTATCGGCCCATTGTTCGCCGCGGTTGAAATCTTGGGTTACCTGGCTGAAGTTCGGCCAGGTGCGCCAATTGGCCCCACCGGCGCTCAGTCGAACCGGGCGGAGGTAGAGTTTACCTTCCTTCACTTCATACTGGTTGGCTCTGATCTCATCCAGGCTGCCCAACAACCCACTGGCCGCAAAATGCCAATCCAGGGCCGAGAAGTCCTCTTCGAGACTGGAGCGAGTCTGGCGAACATAGTTCTTGGCCGAACTGCACAACTGTTCGGCTAGTTGATAAGCCCGGGCAAAAGGATAGTGAGTTTTGACCACCGCTATCCCGGCGCAGGCATAAGCTCCATTAATACCGTGTGCCGCCGTCTTTTGAGCAAAAGCATTGAGATAATGAACTGCCAGGGTTAAACCCAACCGGCCATCACACACAAAGGTCACATCATCGCCGCCAAAAACCAGGGGGCGGAACGGCAGCCACCACTCCCGAATAGAGAACTTATTCTCCTTTAACCAGGTTTTATTGGCAACGGCAGCGGCCAGTACACTAATGGTATCATTAAGCGCCTCCAGGGAAGCCTGGTTAATTTTTCTGGAAAAATCACGAATCGCCTGGATATACTTCCGATTCTCATCCCCTGCGTTTTTGTGCTTATCAGCCATCTTACGGATCCGTGCGCCCATACCGTTGCCATCTGCGTGAACAACGGCAATGTAGCTGATTTCACCTTTACTGCGGCCAAACTCATCAAATTCAAGGGGGAATTGAAACTGTCCTGGCAGTCCCGTGCCAATCAACGCCTTGAATCTTTTTTGGGCCAACTCAACCGCCTCTAATTTACCATTTACTTCCGCCGAAATGGGATAGTCAGTTTTGTGAGGATGCATGGCTACGGCGGCTAACCCGGTGGATTGGCAACTGGCCGTCACCCCCAGGCCCAGGAGGGATGCCGAAACAGGCCGCCTATTTTTTACCCTGGCCAGCTCATCCATCACCGCTTTGTGGCGGCCTTGTTGGCTGTCACCCAGGGGCTGATTGTCCCAATCTACCTCAACATGCGCCGCGAGGAGTTCCAAACCCGGCGCTTCTATCAGCAGTTTTTGACTCAAAGCGGTAACAAAGCTTTTAGCCTGCCCTTTGTCTTTGAAGAGGATCAAAGTATTGCCGCCACCTGCGTAAATAACCTCTGCTGCCAGGTTACTTTCCTTTACTTCAATGAGCAACGAGTCGTCGAGCTCACCGGTTTCGTTATTTTTGATATTATGTGGGGAGGGCAGATTTTGAAATACAAACTGATTAGTCGCTCGATGAACCAGCTCCGAAGCACCCACATTTTCTTGAAGCCGGTTGCTGTTGAAGATATACCGCTGAATCCCGCTCACATCGAGAGCCGTTAAGGTGAATTTGGGCATATAAAACTCCTTTAAGTGGGGTTTAAAAGAAAAATCGCTGGCATTTGACGTTAGAATATCAAAAACCATCAGAAATATAAAAAGCCCTGGACAGCGTTACGACCTGTTTCGCTGGCCAGGACTTGTTCTAGCATAGGGCTCTCCTTGCGAAAGTGAAAAAAGCGTTGTGGATAAAGAAAGAAAAGCGGCTTCAACTTATTATAACATAAAATCTCTGTTTTTTTCTTTCAGTTTTATTTCAATTTGGTAGTAATACAAAAAGAGCAAAAGAGTGACATAACCTGGGTAGTTCTTTTAACCCGAAATAGCTGGTATTCATCCAGGCAGGAGGGGCCAGAAGAGAGGCAGCAAAAGGATAATTACAGCAAATAAAAACAGGGTCAACGGCAGACCCACCCGAAAGTAGTCCCGAAAACTATAGCCGCCTGGCCCCATCACCAATATGTTTACCGCGTGGCCGAGCGGTGTGATAAAAGCCATCGAGGTGGCCAGGGCTACCCCCATCGCCAGCGAGCGCGGGTCTATGCTCAAGTTCTGAGCCGTCTGAATGGCGATAGGGGCCATAATCGCGGCGACGGCTGCGCCGTTCATAGCCTGGGTCAGCAGGGTCGTCAGGATAAACAACCCGGCTAATAAGGCCAAGGGGCCGGCCGGTCCCAGAAATGTAATCAGCCACTGGGCCAGCAGGGCCGCCGCCCCGGTTTTGGTAATGGCAATGCCCAGCGGCAGCATCCCGGCGATGAGGAAAATGCTTTTCCACTCCACGGCTTGATAAGCCTGGTCCATGCTCAGGACCTTGGCCAATACCATCAGCAGCGCTCCCCCTAACATCACTTCCGCTACCAACGCCGAATTGATGGTGGCCAAAGCCAACGTGGCCACCATAATTATCATCGCCAGCCGGCTCTTACCGGGGATGAGCCTGGCTTCTTCATGTCCATTCCCTAAAACAATCAGATCAGGTTCGGTTTGAAGCACCTGTAGCCGTTCGCGTGGCCCCTGCAACAAAAGGGCATCCCCAAATTGTAGGGGGAGATCGGCCAGCCCGGTACGTCGCTGGTGCCCTCCCCGCCACAGGGCCAGCACAGTCATGCCGTACTTTTCTCGAAAGTGAGCCTGGCGCAGGGTTTGTCCAAACAAGCTGGAACGGGGGGCCAGGACGGTTTCGACGACGACAATGGCCTCCGACTCGAGATCTTGCTCGCACCAATCACGGGAGGGCAAAATCTCAAAAAAAGGTTCGACATCGCGCCGGCGTAACTCGTCTAAATTGCCGGCGAACAGAATAACATCGCCTTGAAGTACCGCTTTGTCGGGGGGCGGCGACAGCGTGACCTGCCCATTTCGCTCGATGGCGACCACGGTGAGGTTGAAACGTTCACGTAGGGCGTTTTCAGCCAGCGACTTACCGTTTAAGGCCGAGCCAACGGGCACCCGGATACGAAATAATCGTTCGCCCAGCCCGTACACCCCCACCAAATCTTCTTCGGTCTGGCGAGCCGTTTCCAGATAGTCAACCGGCCATTGGGTTGGCAGCAGTCGTCGCCCGACCAGGGCCATATAAACTACCCCAACGGCTACAATAACCAAACCCAGGGGGGCAAAATCCAATAAGCCATAGCCGGCCACGCCTCGATCACGTAGCAAGGTACTTACGACAATGTTGGTAGTAGTCAGGAGGGTAGCCATTCCGCCCAGGATGGTGGCAAAGGCCAGCGGCATCAAAAGCCGGGCCGGATTGACCCCGGCTTTGCGGCCTGCCCCTGAAACAGCCGGCAGCAGCACCGAAGCCGCCGCGATATTGTTCATAAACAGGGAGAGAAACGCCCCGGCCAGCATTACTACCACCACCAGCCAGCTTTCACGGGTTCCGGCAACCCGCAAGAGTAGAGTCCCAACCTGCTCGGTTACGCCGGTGCGCCGCAGCCCTTCGGCCAGGATAAAAATCGCCAAAATGGTAATAACCGCTGAACGGCTGAAGCCGGAGAAAACTTCCTGCGAGGTCAGGATACCGGTTAACCCTAAGGCGATAACCGTCAACAGGGCCACCAGGTCGGCCCGCAGCCGGTCACTCAGGAATAAGGCGATGGATAAAAGCAGGATGGTAAAAGTGAGCAGGAGTTGGAGGTTCATTTTAATCGCGAATTTGCCCGTTGAATTTCTACAAATTGCTCTACTTTGGGGTCAGAGTTTTTTTGCAGACAGGAAACCCGCCCGCTCGATGGCCTGCCACAGCCGTTCTGACACCCCTGCCGGTAATTCAGCAGGACGACCGTAGCACCGGTACAGGCTGACTGTTTTGCGGGTTGTGTCAACCACAATCCGGCAGTTGGGGCAGCCGGCCAGGTGCTGTTCCAACTCAGCGCAGAGCGAGGCGGCCAATTCGCCGTCAATATAGTCAGAAAGCTGATTGAAAAAATCGCGGCACCTTGGTTCAAGCATTTCAGGACTCCTTCACTTGCTGGGTGGCAAAATAGCTCGACAACAATTCCCGCAGCTTTAGCCGGGCGCGGTGCAACCGCACTTTGACCGTGCCTTCAGACACCCCCAACACCTCAGCTGTTTCCTCGGTAGACAAGCCTTCCAAATCGCGCCAGATGAAAACAATCCGCAGGGTGGGCGGTAGTTGTTTGATGGCTTCCGCCATCACTGCCTGTAACTCGGCGGTAAGCAGCTCATCTTCCGGGGCGTGCGACCAGTCAATAAAGAATTGGGGGGTAAAATTATCCTCCCCATCGGCTTCATCGGCTTCGTCTACCGAGAGCGTCTCCGGCTGGCCGGCTCCGCGCCGCCGCCGCGACAGGCAGGCATTGGAGGCAATCCGGTACAGCCAGGTGGCAAACTGGGACCGCCCTTCAAAGCGGGGCAAAGCTCTGAGGGCGTTGAGAAACGTTTCCTGCAAGGTTTCTTCGGCATCCTCAACGTTGCCGCACATGCGCAAGGCCACATGGTAAACTCGGTTCTGGTGGGCAGCCACAATTTCGGCCAGGGCGGTTTGATCGCCCTGTTTGGCCCGTTCGAGCAGGGCTAATTCACTGGACAAGGGAGTACTCCGCAAAACAGCAGTTCACGGCGTGAGGTTATCTCACGCCGTGAAAACAGGGTTTGAATTAGAATAAATTATAACCCTGACCGGGGGAGACGCAAGAGCGCCGGAGGTGGATAGGCGCACGGCCTATCTTAGCGACGAATGCCTCAGGCCCCGCCGGGCGCACAGGCAGCCGCACTGGTTGAAGCGGAACTTCCTCCTTTGACGGTGGCAGCAAAAGTGGAGAGTTTTTTTTGGATGTAGGTCTGGCCACAGACCGGGCAAACCACATCTTTGATCGCCCCGGCACTGCGCACAAGTTTTTCAAACGATTGGCCGCAGCTTAGACAGTCAAATTCATACAAGGGCATAATCAAGCCTCCTGTAACGCGGCGACGACGCGTTCCAGCCGGGCGCGGGCTTCGGCGGCGATAGGTTGCAAAGCCGGATTATCCACTACCCCCAACATCAGCAGCGGGTCAATCAGGCCCACGTCCACCAAACCATCGTCGGCCTGGGCGACGGTGACATTGCAGGGTAACAGCAACCCCACTTCGGGAGCAGCGGTCAGGGCACGGTAGGCCAGGGGAGGATTGCACGCGCCCAGGATTTTGTAAGGGCGAAAGTCTACGTCTAACTTTTGTTTGAGCGTAGCTTTGACATCAATTTCGGTCAGGACGCCAAAGCCTTCGGCCTTGAGGGCTTCAGTCACCCGGCTAAGGGCAGCCTCATAAGTTGTGTTCAAGCGAACGGTCAAGCCCAACTGAGTGGTAACAGAATTCATCGAACCTCCAAAATAATAAATTTATCATGAGGTTAGATGCAGCTTAGCCGAAAAGGTTACAATCTTTGTTTTTAAGAGGAAGTGGGAGAGACGTTCTCATTATTGAGAGTCTAATGGTGGTCTGACTCCATTGTACCAACAAACTATGGAGAAACGATGGAGATGTTTGGGGAAGGTGTGGAACTGCCTATTTTTGGTGACGACGTTATCACCATTAGTTGGCTTTTGTAACTTTTTTGTTGACCTTGTATCTAACTTTGTAAATGGAGCACCTTGGTTTATTGCCAGTAAAATTATGGAGAGGTACAATAAAATGTCATTGCTCAAAGAAAAAGATCGCCAACATTTGCTCAAAGAGTTTGCTGCGCTGCGAGAGCCGGTCAAACTCCTGATCTTTACCCAGGAAGGGGAATGCCAGTATTGCAGCGACACCCGCCTGATTGCCGAAGAGATCGCCGGCCTGTCTGACAAGATCAGCCTGAAAATCTACGACTTTGTGGCCGACCGGGAGGTAGTCGAACAGTATGGAATTGACAAAATCCCGGCGGTAGTAATCATGCGGGGCGGAGAACAGCCCAAAGATTACGGTATCCGCTACTACGGCATCCCGGCCGGCTATGAGTTTAGCAGCCTCATCAGCGATATTATGATGGTCTCACGCGGCGATTCCGGGCTATCGGCGGAAGCCAAATCTTACCTGGCCACTTTAAATAAGCCGCTGCACTTGCAGGTGTTTGTGACGCCCACCTGCCCCTACTGTCCGCCGGCGGTGCATCTGGCTCACCAACTGGCCTTTGAGAGCGAATGGGTGCGGGCGGATATGGTTGAAGCCATTGAGTTTCCCCACCTGTCTATGAAGTACCAAGTGCAGGGGGTGCCGCGCACGGTGATCAACGAAACTACCCACATGGAAGGGGCTGCGCCCGAAGCGATGCTGCTGACCAAGATCAAAGCAGCGCTGGCGGTGTAAGAGAAAAACCTTCCCGGAAGCTGTCTTAAGGCCAGAAACAGTTAACTTCCGGGAAGGTAAAAAGAACGCCGGCACTATAGATTACAGCCGTCGTAGATTTTGGTGATATTTGACACTATCAATCCATTATCGCCTTAGCCATAATAATCTTTGAGTTGGCATCCCTATGCCAGCCGGTGACGCATAGGGATGCCTCGCTTACGGGGTTATTCGGATAGGCTCTTAGCCATAATAATTTTTGAGATGTAACTGCTCAGACATATCATCCATTCGACAAGCTGAGCCCAAAGCCCCCTGTGGCAGGACCGGTTTCGACCGAAGGGAGAATGGGCCATGTGCCCGCCCATAAAGGGCTGAACTACGTTATTTGAAAAGAATTAATCCTTGCCCCTAAACCAAAAACCTCCGCAGTCTCAATTGACCCATAAAAAGAGACAATCTCCCAATGACAGAACCCTCTCTTCATTCTAAACCCGCCCTGGCTAGTTTTACCAAAAAACGGTGGCTGATGCTCACAGCCTCGGCCCTGGTTATCGCTGTTTTTCTTTTTTCGCCGCCGCTGACGTTGCTGGATAAAACGCAGGCCATTGGCTATGCTGTCTGTCATCAAATCCCGGCCCGGTCGTTTCATCTGGCGGGACAGCCCCTGCCTTTATGCGCTCGATGTACTGGGATTTATTTGGGAGCGTTGCTGGGTATCGTAGGGATGGCGCTGATGCGGCGCTGCCACTCGGTTGAATTTCCGCCGCGGGCGCTGCTGATCACCTTGCTGGCTTTTACCGGCCTGATGGGTATTGATGGGGTCAACTCCTATCTTTCGTTTTTTCCTAAACTGCCTCACCTCTATGAACCCCAAAACTGGTTACGCCTGACCACCGGCAGCCTGCATGGCCTGACCATGAGCGCCCTCGTTTTTCCAATTATAAACGGTGGTTTTTGGCATGCCAGCCGGATCAAAATGGAACCGGTTATCAAGAACTTTCGGGAGTTGTTGCTATTTTTGGGTGGGGTAATGGGTATTATCTTAATCGTGCTCTGGCAGCAGCCTTTCCTGCTCTATCCACTGGCTTTGCTGAGTACCCTGGGAGTGCTGCTTATGCTGAGCATCCCTGGGACGATGTTTGTCTTGATTCTCACCCGCCAAGAGGGCGCCGCTCGCACCTGGTCTGATTTGATCCTGCCAGGGGTCATGGGCCTGGCGATTGCTATCCTGATTATTGAGGCTATGGGTGGGATTCGAGCCATCCTGATTGGGGCAACGGGACTGCCACTTTAGGAAAGTTATTCCCTAAAATTCGTAATCATCCGGCGGCCAGAAACCGACCAACTCTCCCCTTTTTGAAACATCACCTCACCCAGCATGCCAACACCATCCACAAAGGTGGAGGGGTAGCCACGAGCATCACCCAACCCACAGATGGCTATCTTTTTGCCGCTAAAATCAAACGTCTCAAATTCAGCCATGTGGTCCTCCCAGTCGCCCTGTAACTCGCCGATGTTCCAGGTTGGCGCGCCCAGGATGAGATAGTCATATTCGACCATTTTGCTCACCCCCTCGGCCACGTTATGCAGCACCACCGTGTCAGTACCGTTCAAGATTTTCTGAATGAGTTTGGCGGCATGTTCGGTGTTGCCGGTATCGGAACCGTAGAATAACCCAATTATGGCCACGCCGTAAAGCCTCCTTAACTTTGTTATCTTGAGTAATATTCGATCACCAAAGAGACTTCGCAGATGACCGGCACCTCATAGCGCGGGGGTAGGTAAAGCAGTTGGGCCGACATCTCGGCTTTGGATGTTTTCAGGTAGGGGGGTGTCCCGGCGGTGGAAGCCAACGCCTCGGCAAAACAAGCCAGACGGCGGCTTTTCTCTTTGACCGAAACAACGTCATCCACTTTGACCCGGTATGCCGGCAGGTTGACCCGCCGGCCGTTGACCAGGATGTGACCGTGGGTGACATACTGCCGGGCCGCGTAGATCGTCCGGGCCAATCCGGCTCGCAGCACGACCGCGTCGAGGCGAGTTTCCAGCAATTGCATCAGGTTATCTACCGTATTCCCCATGCGACGGGAAGCTTTGATAAAATAGTTGCGCATCTGCCGCTCGTGGATGTTGTATTGCAGCCGCAGCTTCTGTTTTTCCAGCAGTTGTCGCTTGTAATCCGACGGATTTCGATCTTTGAATTGTTGATGGCGGCCATGCTGCCCCGGCGGATAGGGCCGCTTTGCCATAATTTGGGCCGCCTTCGGGGTTAGCGCAAGGCCCAGGCGGCGGGATAATTTAACTTTCGGACCTGTGTAATTCATACTGTTTTTTGTTTCTCCCATTGATAAATTTCAAAGCCGCTGGATTTTTTTCAAACACTTTCTCCAGGCGGCTGACTCTGTACTGTTTGACCGGTAAAGGCTGCCGATCCCCGCTTCGGCCCAAAGTCGAGACTTGGTGGCTGAACGCCACTGTAGCCTGATAAGCCCCGGAAATCCGGCCATCAGGCGTAGTATAACTGAGCCAAATCTCAGCGCGGTTTTCAGCTTCATCAAATTCAAGCGTCTGGATGTCCTTGAGGTAATTCACCCACCACCAACCCTGGCGCATAAAGATTTCTCGCTCGGCCACCTGTTCGTACACACTCAAGCCGCTCCAGCCCCGGTAAAAGGGGCGCAACGGGAAGACCCGGCCACTGCGCCGGGCCAGATTTTCCAATACCTCCGCTTCCAGATGGCCCCAGCAGCGACCGTCCGGCAGATCCAGCGCGGTTGGCGCAAAACGGTGACCGCCAAAGTGGCTGGTGCGCCATACTCGAAACGGCGTCAGCATGCTGGCCGCAAGCTGGCGGAGGGTGTGAAAAGCCGGAAAGCCGAATTTGCCGCAGCAGATATCCCGGTTGCCGTGGGTGCAGACCAGCAGCTCGCGCAAGTGGGTGGTGGGCTGCCGATAGGGCGCAAACCGGGCTAAGGTCGCGGGCGACAGCAACAACGCCTCCACCAGAGCGGTCACTTCCCGGTTAGGGACGATAAACTCCTCCTTGGGATACACCGCGAAGGGACGAGCCGGGCGGCGCAGTGAAAAAAGGCGCGTCCAGCCGGGCCGAGAGTGATCCAGGGCCAAGCCCTTGAGCACAGCTAACAGGCTGGCATAGAGCCAAAAATCAGGACAGGCATCAAATGCCTTAAATTCGAGCCGGCCCACCTCCGCCGGCAGCCGGGCCAGGGTGGTTAACGACGGGTTACTTTTGAGCAACTGCTCCGGTTCGGCCACAAACACCAATACGGCCGGCCTGGCTCCGGTTCTGACAAAGGTGCGGGCCGACAACCCCGGCCACAGCCGGCCCTCGTAAAACGGCGAATTGAAGCTGAAGGGCACAAGGTAGGGGCTGTAGTAGGTCAGCTTTTGGCCCAGGTCAATCAATTGTTCCACCGTCATTCCCTTGATTGACAGATTCAGGTCTGGCCCGTAGGTCAACATCGAAATATCCTGGGTAAACATTTCGGGTGACTGATGCTGAACACCCCGTTCATATTCATTCAAGGGCGGGTCAGGTTCAAACACAGTCCGGTATGGATTAAAAGCCACACAAACCGGTGTATAGTTTAATCGTTGGGCTGTTTCAGCCAGGAGATCATAACTTCTGCTTAATTCGGCGATAACCCCCTGGATGGTCGGGTGGATGGTGGTTCTGATTTCGATACCTTTGGGATGGCAGTTGATGACTTTATCATCGTCTTTGAAACGCTCGAAACATTCAATGTACCAGCGCTTCTTTTTGATCCCGGCATCGCCCCGGCGCAAATGGTCGTAATCGCCCGGATAGAGCGGCAATTGCTCGATAATTTGATCGAAATCGGCATAGCTGCTGCGCGAAAAATCGGCAAAGCGGCCTTCCGGGTCCAGAAAAGCAACTTCGTGCTCGATCCCAAAAGAAAATGCCACCTCAGACCCCCTGCCGCTGAGTCAAAACATCCAGGGCCGCGCCGCTGATGTCGTAGGCCCGCCCAAAACCTACCACCAATCCACCCCCTATCGGCGATAACTTGAACATCTGAAAATCCTGGAAAGATTGGATGATCTCGAAAAACTCCTTAAATTTGGCCCGGTAAATCTCCGCTGCCGCTTGCCATTCCGGGGTATCACGCTCCAGCAGGCTGGCCCGGCAGAAAAAAGTGAGCCGCCGGCGCACAAAGATTTGATAGGCGGTCTGTTCATCCTCGATCAACATCACGCTCACCTGGCCGGTCCGCCGCAGGTTAGCCGTATGGCCGGACAATTCGCTCACAAAAATATAGAACTGCCGGGCTTGGTCTACGGCAAAAGGGGCATAGCTGACCAAAGGCGCACCTTGCCCGTCAACGGTAGCCAGCATCAAGCTTTGTAATCCCAGGAGCAAGCGTTCATATTCGGCTCGAATTCGATCTTCTTCTGTTTCCATTAAACGGCTTCCTTCGATCACACTTAGGTTGCCCTAAGTGGTAAATTAGCATTGACTAAGTGTTAAAAATTATGTTATATTGGGTTCAAATTAAAATTAACTCAGGTTATAAATTTTAAGAAGAGGCGCAACAATGGAAAAACATTTTATTGACCCCAAACTGTGTGTGATGTGTGATGCCTGCCGGCCGGCTTGCCCGCGCAATGCCATCAGTGTGGCTGAAGTCGAAAAAACCTACCTGATTGACCCCAATGCCTGCAACAACTGCCAGAACATGTCGGCGGTGCGCTGCATTCCACAGTGCCCGGTGGATGCCATCATCGCCCCGGCCAAATTAGGTTAAACGGACAAAAAGGCCGCTGCCCGCTGCTTGGCCCGGATGAACTCCTGACTCATCCGCATCGAATGGGCCAGGTCATCATAGATGCGCCAGCCATAACAGCCCAGGCAGGAAAGCGGCAGCAAGCCCATAAAACCCAACACATCTTTAACCGGATACCCCAGGGCCAGACCAATCTCGTGGGGGATCCGGTTATTTTTTTGCCAGCGCCGCCTGACCTCCCCTAAAAATTCGGTTGGCGTTATGCCGGGATCATAATGAAGCTGGCCATGCAGAATAGAGCAGGGCGTTTCGGCCAGGGCTTGCTGGACCCGCCCCTCGTGATAGAGGATGATTTTGGTTGAAAACACAGACCGCTGTAGCACCATATAGGAGCACTGCCAGCGCCCGGCCAGCCGGGCCAGGTGCGCCAGGCGCTGTTTGAGGCTCAAGCCAAACTGGGTTTCGGGCAGGGTTAACAGTTCACCGGCTTTTTCGGACAGCAGCACCCCGGCCACGTGGACAAACAACCATTTGGCAAACTCGGCCTCGGCGTTAGAAATCCAACTCACTTCGGTCTTCCAGGTACAAAAATGGGGCGCAATGGCCCCGTCAGGCGGAGCAGTCACAGACATAAACCTCCTCGGCTAAGGCATACGTTAGGGCTACCATTTTTTCCTGCACCCTGACAATCAAAGGGCCCTGCTGCGGCATAACCTCGACGACGGTCAGGCGCGTCCCCGGGGTTACGCCGTGCTTCAAAAGATAGCCCAGCGGCGCGCTATCGGCGTCGCTGATCTCACAAACAATCACCGGCTGTCCCACCGTTATGGCTGTGAGCGGGCGGCTGTCTCTTTCCGCCAGTTCACCCTGTTTGCCCGGAATGGGATGGCCGTGCGGGTCAAACCGGGGATAGCCCAACTTTTGCTCTATCTCATCGGCCAGGCGCTCGGAAAGCTGATGCTCCAGGCAGCAGGCTTCCTGATGGACTTCATCCAGACCGTAGCCAAAGCACTCGACCAGAAATGTCTCCAACAGCCGGTGTTTTCTTAAAACAGCCAGGGCGACCCGCTGCCCCGCCCCGGTCAGGCTGGCCCCTTCCCGCCATTCATAATTGACATAACCCTGCTCACACAGCCGTTTGAGCTGCTCGGTCACGCTGGGCCGGCTAATATGTAGCCGGGCGGCAATTGCCGTGGTGGAGGCCACCGGCTGTCGCCGGGTCAGACGATAGATGGTCAGCAGGTACATTTCATTTGATTCAGTTACCATGTTCTGTCCAGAGTAAGACACTTTGCCGGCCCAGGCAATAGCTCCGAGTTACTTCCCAAGCTCAGGTTTGAAAACTTCTTTTTTAATTTCGGTTAATTTTCTCCGGCGTAGATACTACCAGCGGGCAACCAAGCTGGGGATGTGGCAGCACCGTCACCGCGATGTCGAAAGCGGCCTGAATGAGTGGCGGAGTCAAGACTTGCGGCGGCGGCCCCCAGGCAATTTGCCGGCCTGAGCGCAGCATCAAAACCCGGTCGGCGTACTGGGCGGCCAGGTTCAAATCGTGCAAAATGGTCAGCACGCCGACCCCTTGCCGGGCAAAATCACGGGCAAGGTGTAGGGTATCATGCTGGTGGGCCAGATCAAGGCTGGTGGTCGGTTCGTCCAGCAGCAAATAGCGCCGGCCCTGCGGCGGCGCTTCCCAGATTTGAGCCAGCACCCGGGCCAACTGCGCCCGCTGCTGTTCACCGCCGGAAAGGGTGGGGTACAGCCGCCCGGCCAGGTGCAACACGTCGGCAGCGGCCAGGGCCGCCCGCGCTATCTCGTAATCCCGCTGTCCCTCCCGGCCCGACGTGTGCGGCATTCGCCCCATTAGCGCCACTTCCAGCGTGGTGAAAGGAAATTGCAGCCGGGACTGCTGCGGCAAGACCGCTCTCATTCTGGCCCGTTCTCGCAGCGGCCAAGCGGCCAGAGGGTTGCCTTGCAACAGCACCTTCCCCATGCCGGGCCGCAAATCTCCACTCAAAATTTTCAGCAGGGTTGATTTACCCGCCCCATTCGGCCCGACGACAGCCACTACCTGCCCCGGCTCGACGGTCAGCGAGATGTTTTGCAAGAGCGTTTTGGGTCCAATTTTGAAGGAAACCTCAAGCGTCTCAAGGGTCATAAGCTCAAAAACTGTGTCTCCGATCTTGCAGCAGCAGCCATAGAAAAAAAGGCGCGCCGAGCATGGCGGTGACAATACCGATGGGTAGTTCCGCCGGAATGACAATCGTTCGAGCAATCAAATCGGCTGCCAGCAGCAAGGTAGCTCCCAACAGGGCCGAACCGGGTAGTAGACGGCGATGATCCGGCCCAACCAGCAGCCGCAGCAGATGGGGCGTGACCAGCCCGACAAAGCCGATGATACCCGCTACCGACACCGTCGCCCCCACCGCCAGGGCGACCAACAGTACAATCACCTGCTTGACCCGCTCGACGTTGACCCCCAAATGGCCCGCCTCGGCCTCACCCAGCAGCAGCACGTTCAGCGGCCGGGCCAGGTAGGGGATGCCGATCAAGGGCAAGATGACAAAGGGCGTCACCGTCGCCACCGACTGCCAGGTGGCTCCGCCCAGGCTGCCCAGGCCCCAAAAGGTGATACTGCGCAATTGCTCGTCAGTGGCAACAAAAGTCAACAGGCCGGTAGCCGCCCCGGTAAGGGCATTGATGGCGATGCCGGCCAGCAGCAAGGTCGTGACGACAGTCCGCCCGCCGTTGCTGGCGAGGCGATAAACCAGCAACGTGGTGGCCATTCCCCCCACAAACGCGGCCAGAGGCAAGGTGTAAAGCCCCAACCAGGCGGTCAAGCCGGCAAACAGAGTTGCGCCCAACACGATCACAGCCACGGCGGCCAATGCTGCACCGCTGGCAATGCCAATCAGGGTCGGGTCGGCCAGAGGGTTGCGAAATAAGCCCTGCACCGCCGCTCCGGAGACGGCCAGAGCCGCGCCGATCAAAAGGCCCATCATCACGCTTAAAGCCACTTTTTTCGCCAGGTTGTCACTTTGCCGGCGAGGCGGCGGCCGCACCACACCACCGCATAACTCATCAACCCGACCATCAACTCAAATCCGGTCATCGCTTCCAGCGGGTCGAGAACCGGATTGGTTTCAACCTCGTAGGACAGAAGGTACGGATAATTGAACGGCAAATCATTACACTGTTGGCTTGACCCTGGCAGTATCATTAGCAGACCTATCCTCCTAATTCAAACTGAACGTACCATCACCTGGGCGCTTTGTTTGGGAAGAATGAAGCCTGGGTTGAGACCACGAATTACCCCCATTTTCCATTAACATCTGTTCCAAAGTGGGCAGCGCCGCCCGAACCAGCTCAACGAGTTGGTACAGTTCAGCCTCTAACAGAAAAAGAACGGCCTGACCAATCCAGAGTTGAAAGCAGCCGTTGCGCTGGCGAATGAGGCCGCAGCCCTCGCCCCGCAGTTCAATCCAGTGGGGGGTGGCGCTTTGCTCCAGCAGGGTGGCTACTCGTCTGAAATCATCGGGGCGCAGATGAAACGCGCCATAATACCAACCCAGGTGAACCGCACCGTGTTCACAGCAGGCCAGGTATTGATGCTCCCCTATCTGAGCCACTATCTCTAAATATTGACACATTCAGCGCACCTCAGTTCAGCGAAAAGCTCACTTGAGCGGAGGCGGCCACCGTCCTTTGAAACATGGGCGGCTGGTCTCCGGCAGAGACTGAGGGCTGTTCCAACGCCGGTTGCTCGCACGCGGCTCGCCAGGCAACCCGGACCAGGTCTACCAGGATCAGGAAATCTATCGGCGTCAGGTTGAGCGCAAAATTTCTGATCCAGAGCTGGAAATACCCCTGGGCTTTGTAACTGAGGATGCACGGTGGTTCGCTGATTTTTGCGGGTTCAACCAGCCGGGTTCCCCGCTCCAACAGATTAAGCAGGTGTTCAAACTCGCTTGCGCTCAGATACAGCGTGACCAAATCCCAGCTCAGGTGCAGCGTACCGTGTTCGCATTGCAGAATGTGCCGAAAGTCATTGCTCTCGGCTAAGGTGGTAAATTGAATACACATTGATAATTCTCCCCGGTGAATAGTAATCAGTAGTCAGTAGTCAGTAGTCAGTAGGAGGTGTGGCTCAGCCTACTTCCTACTTCCTACTCCTTACTCCTTACTCCCTACTTCTGGATGCAGCTCGCGGGTTAGCTCAAGCACGGCCTGGCCCAGGCGGGGGCCAAAACCTAACAAATACAGATCGTCCATGGCAATCACCCGCCCGCTTTGTCCGGCGGGCGTTTGGGCCAGACCCGGCTGCTTGAGCAACTCCTCCTTCCCACCCACGCTTTCCAGACCCCGCGAGAGCAGCAGGAGTACTTCGGGGGCGGCAGCGACAGCGGCTTCGGCGGTCAAAGGCTTGTAGCCTTCGTAATCTTGCGCCACGTTGACACCGCCGGCCAGACGGATCATGGCGTCGGCGGCAGTTTCCAGACCGGCCACATTGACCGCGCCCGGCCCACGGGCATAGATGAACATGACTTTTGGTTTGGAACTGACTTGGGCTTGCAGTTGCTCGGCCTCGGCCAGATCAATTTCCAGTTTTTGGATCAAGACCTCACCTTTAGCCTCCAGGCTCAAAGCCTGGGCCAGGCCGCGAATTTTGGCCTTGGCTCCCTCAACCGACTCCGCCGCCGGTAGAATTAACACCGTTACCCCAGAGTCTTTGAGTTGAGCCACGGCCTCCGGCGGCCCGGCTTCGGTTGTGGCCAGAATGAGGGTCGGATTGAGGGCTAACACGCCTTCGGCGGCCAGTTGGCGCTGGTAGCCCACCTGCGGCAATTGGGTCGCTTCCTCCGGGTAGATGCTGGAGGAGTCAACACCGACCACCTTATTCCCGGCGCCCAGCGCAAAAACAATTTCCGTGACCGGCCCGCCCAACGTGACCAGGCGTGAGGTGTCCTCAATGGTGACCGGCTCGCCGGCGGCATCTGTGACCACGGCTGCGCTTGGGCTGGCCGTGACGGCTGCATCCGGCGGCGCTGCCTCGACCACATTGCCGGTCTGAGTACAGGCGCTGCTCAAACTGGTTAGCATGACCAGGCTCAGGAAATTAACCAAGAACAACTTCACTTTAACCACTTCACCCCCTTGATTTAATTCGTAGAAAAGGTGTTATTCAGCGAGGCTAAGGTGCTGGGTTCATACCTCCGCCCAGGTTTGTTAGCCGATTCGGGCGACCGAGGGGTGAGCTGGCTTTGCCACTGCCGCAGCGCTACTTGCAGCAGGTCAACAAAAATCAGCGAATCCACCGCCGATAGGAGAAGACCGGCGCTGCCCATCCAGAGCTGATAATAACCATTGGCTGTCAAAGCCAGATGATAGCGGCCCTCGCTCAAACGGGCATGGGTTGAATTGATCCCCCGGTTGACAAACCTCACCAATTCTTCAAGTTTCGCCGCCGGCAGATAAACGGTCGAATGATCCCAGGCCAGATGAATCATACCGTGCTCACAAACATAAACATGACGATAATCGCTGCTTTGGGCGAGAGGGATTAGTTGGTCGCACATCTGAAGAGAACTCTTTCTGTTATTTCAATATTTATGAAACCTATCACTGGGCTAACAGTACAACAAGTCGCCAGGCTAATCAATAGACTGCTGTTAAGGACACCGATAACTCGGAGGGGAACATTTTTTAACCAGGAGTAAATTTAAAGGTTACTTCGATAAGCTTGCGGCTTAACACGAGGCTATTGGTTTTCAGTTCAAGGTGTAGTAAGGTAAGAGCTATGCTGCCGGGCCACTCTTCTGTATTTGAAAATGAACTCAGCGAGACGATACGCCGTTACCTGGCCGAAATCTATCATCTGAGTCAGGCTGAAGCCTGGATTAGTCCAACCAGACTGGCGGCGGGGCTTAATGTAACTACCCCGGCCACCACGCGTATGATCAAATGCCTGGCGCAACGGGGTTTGATAGAGTATGAACGTTATCAAGGCCTCCGCCTGAGCGCGGCAGGCCGCCGGGTTGCCCTTTCGGATCTTCGCCGTCTCCGGCTGGCGGAACGTTTTCTGGTAGATCAACTCGGCTTTGGCTGGCATGAAGCTCACCCAATGGCCTGCCAGATGAGTAAAAATCTACCTTTAGATGTGGTCAAACGGATCGAAGTATTGTTAGGCTATCCCCAGCACTGCCCCTATGGCGAACCTATCCCAACCGATGCGGGCGAAATGTTCACGCTTGATGACCGGCCGTTGACCACGCTTCCCATTGGAGCAACAGGCCGGGTTAGCCGGGTCAAAACTCGTGAGCCGGAACAACTGTGTTACCTGGCCGAGTGGGGCCTGGTTCCCGGCGCAGCCTTTGAATTGACCAACCGGCTGCCGTTCAACGGCCCGGTCCAGTTGAAGGTTGGCTCGCTGGAGCCGGTGATTGGCTTCGAACTGGCCGCAATGTTATGGACATCTTGTTCAACTTGTTGAAATTCTTAAAAATCGGGTGAACTTTTAGTGATAAATCGGCAAAATTTCCTCCGTCTTGTTTTCCTGGTGGGTCTCCTGGCTCACTTCAATGCCAGCGTTTTAGCCCAGGCCACGCCTCCCTGGCAAGCGGCCAACCAAGTTCGGCAGAGCCTTTTGGAAGCCCAAAAAGAGATGTTGGCCGCCGTTCGGGCAGAAAATCCGGCCACTCACTACGAAAGCGCCGCAATCTTGATAGATCAAGCAACAGCGCAATATATTGAAGCGCTCCAAAGTGAAGTGGCGGCGGCAGTTCCCGAAGCTGGCCGGTCTATCCAGCAGGCGTTGCATGTTGCCCGAGAGGCCGCCCTGGCCGGAGATGCCATAACCCTGGCCGCCGCCCGAGGACGGGTCTGGACCCATATACTGTGGGGCAGTTATGAAGCCACCCTGGCGGCGTTGGCCCAGGGCCGGGCCGACTCCGCCTCGATCTGGCTGCAACTGCGCGAGTACCGCCAGGCCACGCGGGTCACCGTGATTGAAGATGTTTCAACGCGGGCCATTGCCGGCCTTCAGGCCGGCGAGATCGAAGCGGCGGAAGCCTCGACCGTCATCGGCAATGACCTGCGCGACGCCTACTTCTTTCGCCTGCGTGAAGCCCTAAACCAACTGGAAGAAGCCGGCCAGAACCAGTTCGCCAGCCGGGCCGCCGAGTGGGCCGGCCAGGCCAGGGGCTACGCCAACATTCTGCGGGCCGATATGGCGACTAAATTAGGGGACGAAACTGCTACCAAGTTGGCTGCTGTTTTGGCCGATTTGGAACAAGCGACATTAAAAGAAGATTGGCCCGCTGCCGCCACCGCCCTGGTAGCCGCCCGCTCGATTCTGGCCTCATACCTGCCGGTCGAACTGGATGCGGCCCAGGTGGCCAAACGGGGGCAGTTGCTCTACCTCTTCACCGATCTGGTTTACATCGAATACAAGGACGGCGTCCGCAACGGCCAGATTACCATCCCCATTGAATACCAGGAAGCTGTCACCTTCCGCAGCCAGGCCGAGGCCGTTTTTGAGGAACTGCGCCCGCTCATGGCCGCCAACAATGCTCAGGCGGCGGAGCGATATGCCCAACTGCTGGCGGAGATGGAAACGTTGATGGCCGATTTGGGTGAACCCACCGAGGTCAAAGTTCGGGTGGAAGAGGCGCTGGTTCTGGTCGAGCGGACATTGGCCGTTAAAGCCGACGCCAACGACGCCGAGGCAACTTTAATCGTCATCAATACTCTGTTCGATGACATCCTGGCGGCCGTCAAAGAGGGCCGCTACGAAGACGCCGAACGCAGCCGCTTGGAAGCCTACGCCATGTTTGAAGGCGGCATGGAGCAGCGGCTGGCCAACCGGGCCATCGTGCTGAGCCGCGAATTGGAAGGCTTGTTCTGGGAGGGCAGCGGCGGTCAGAAAGGTTTAGCCACCCTGCTGCGGGAGCAGGCCAAAGCTGAGGAAGTACAAACCAATGTTGACCTGCTGCGAACCAAACTCGACGAGAGCCAAACGCTGCTGGCGGCCGGGCTGACCGGCATCCTGGCCGCTTTGAATAGTTTAGCCATCATCATTCGTGAAGGGCTGGAAGCGGTGCTGATTGTGGGAGCTATTCTGGGCTATCTGCGGGCCACCAGCGCGCCCCGGAAATACAGCCTGTGGGTTTACCTGGGCGTGGCCGCCGCCATTTTGCTCAGCGTGCTGACCTGGATTGCCGCCGGGACGATTATCACCATCAGCGTGGCCAACCGCGAACTGTTGGAAGGTGCAACCAGCCTCATCGCCGTAGCCGTGCTGTTTTACGTGACCAACTGGTTGTTCCACAAGGTTTATGTGCTGGACTGGCTGACCTTCGTCAAAGAGCAGGTCAGCCGGGCTATGGGCGGCGGTTCAGCCCTGGCCCTGGCCGGGTTGGGTTTCACCGTTGTTTACCGCGAGGGCTTTGAAACCGTTCTGTTTTATCAAGCCCTGCTCTTCGATGCCGAAGCCGGTTGGGTGCTGTTGGGCTTTGTCGCCGGTCTGGCCGTCATTCTGGCCATCTCTTATGCCATTTTGCGCCTGAGCAAACGCCTGCCGCTCAAGCCCTTTTTCACCGGGACCGGCATTCTACTGCTGCTGCTGGCTTTCAGCCTGACCGGCAAGGGCGTGCGCGAATTGCAGGAAGCCGGCGTAGTGGCTGCGACCTTATTACCCTGGTTGCCCGAAAATCTGCTGCTCATGGAACTGTTTGGCCTGTTTCCGACTGTTGAAACCACCCTCGCCCAACTCATTCTTGTCCTGGCTATCGTCCTTACTTTTGCCCTTAGTCACTGGCAAGGGCAGCGCAAATCAGCAGTCCGTACCGCAACCAGCCGCAGTTAGGCGGTTGTAAACCGTGTATCATCTTGCGAGATGAGCGCGGGTGTCCGGCCGTCTGAGGAGCACAGAAAGGGGGTGATTGCAGAAAAAATCGTTAATAGCAAGAGAGCACAGGGTGAAAGCCTGTGCCCTCCGGGAGAGCCAAGAGGCGGTTCAGGAAGCCAAACCTCTTGCTCTGGAACAACTATAACATCAGCCTATTATCTTAACAAGTTTACAAGTGAGGAGATCAATGTTAAAGAAAATAATCGCGCTGCTGGGGCTGGCCCTGAGCCTGGCCCTATTGGCTGCCTGCGGCGCTACGGCTCCTGAATCGGCCGCCCCGGCTCAAGAAGCCGCTGCCCCCACCGAACAACCCGCCGAGGAACCGGCGGCAGCCGCTCCAACCGAGCAGCCGGCCGAGGAAGCAGCGACCGAGGAAGCAGCGACCGAGCAACCGGCTGAAGAAGCCGCTCCGGCGGCTGAAGCCGATCTGGCCGCCGTAAAAGCCTATGCCCTGGAACATGCCCAGGCCATGAAAGCCGCCACCGAAGCTTTTCGTCAGAGCGCTGAAACTTACTACAGCCGGGTGGCTCAGGTGAAAGCAGAGCATCCCGACGAAAACCCTTACGAACATATTGTCGAGGAACACCGTCAAGAGATCGCCGACCTGCTGGCTGCGGCCAAAGCCCAGTGGATCGAAGCCAGCACCCATTACGAGCTTGACGAAGGTATTGTGGCCGGCGTCCCCTCCCTGGCCTACTATGACATCTGGATTGACGCCGGCCCCCCTGCCGCCGACGCCCCCGACGAAGCCCTTAAGTGGCAACTGGTTCTGGCCGATGGCCGCACTCTGGACAGCCCCGGCAACTTCTTCCACAACCTGACCGAACCGGCCCTCTACGGCACTAACGAGGAATTTGTCGGCCTCAAAGCCGATTTGGACGGCGATGGTGAAGTGGAACTGGGTGAAGTCCTGCCCGAAGCCGAGGTATTGTTAGCTTCGGCCCAGGGGTTGGACCAGGCCACTGCTGAAATGCTGGCGGCCATTGAAGCCTGGGAACCAACCTTAAAGGATACCTTTGGGGCTTTGGTGACGATGACCCCGACGATGAACGAATATTTTGAGCAGTGGAAATTGTCAGCCTTTGTGTCGGGTGAAAACTTTGAGGAAGCCTCATTTGTGGCCCTCAGCCGCTTGTTCGACATCAACGGTATTTTGAACGGTTTAAATGTGGCTTATGGCAATATCAGCCCGGTGATCGCCGCCGCCGACGCCGACCTGGATACCCAGATTAGCAGCGGCTACACCGATTTGGTAGCTTACGTGGGCGACCTGTACCAGCAGGAACAGGCTGGCAAAGTGTTCAGCCCTGAAGAAGCCGACCTGTTTGGCACCGAAGCGCAGGATAAAGCCACGGCTCTATCAGGGCAGGTTTCCCAGGCAGCGGCCCTGGTTGGGGTTGAGCTAACCGAAGAAGAACCAACTATCCCAACCGATCCTGTCGTCATCACCGCTGTCGTACCCTGACAACTTTTATTCACCTTCCCGGAAGCAAATTACCTTGCTTCCGGGAAGATTTTTGGATGGCACAATTGAAAGTAACCAGAAGCTCACCTCATCATAGAGGCGCAAAGTATCGCATCTTTACGGCGGCATGCCTGCTGGCGCTGTGGCTGCTGGCTAATATTGCGCTCCCGATCAAGGGACAAACCTTAGCTCCCTGGGAGACCGCCGAACAAATCCGCCGCGCCCTGTTTGAAGCACAGAAAGCGCTGCTGCTCGACAAAACCACCGAGGCGCAAACACAGGCGCAGACAGCCCAGGATGTTTTCGACAAATCATTGTCGGCGCTGTTGGCGGCTCAAGCCCCCGCGGTTCAGACCTTCGTGCAAAGCCAATTAGCTGCTGCCCAACAAGCAGTTGCCAATGATGACGCCGTTGAGTTAGCTCTAACCCGAGGCCAGGTTTGGGCCGGGCTGTTGCGAGGCAGTTATCAAATCACCCTGCAAGCTGCCGCCGAAAACCGGCCCGACGTGGCCCGGCCCTGGCTGCTGCTGCGCGACTACCGCGAAAGCACCCGCTTTTCCCGCCCCGGCGCCGATGCGACAATGGCGATTGAAGCTTTGAAAAACGGCGCTCTGTCGCCGCCGGAAGCCGCCGCCCGTCTGAAAGCCGATTTGCTGGATACCTACCAGGCCCGTCTAAATCAGGAATTGGAAGCCATAGAACAAGCTGCGCAACAAAATTTTGCCATGCGCCAGGCCGAATCGGTGGGGTTGGTTTATGGCTATTGGCTCATTCTCCAACCGGCCTATGAGGAACAGGTGGGCGCACCGGCCCGCCAGCAGGCGGATAAAGCTTTTGACGAACTGTTGGCGCTGGCCCACAGCCAGGAGACCGCCCGGCTCAATCCGGCGCTGGCCGAAATCAGAAATCTGTTGCGCCACTTCCGGGCAGCGCCGCTGTCGGTGGAAGAGCAAGCTCGCCGGGCCAGCCAATTGCTCCGCTTTTTGTCGCTGGTTGCGGTGGAGTATGGCCGGGGCGTGCATGAAGGGCAAATTATCCTCGACTTTGAAATTCAAGAGGCCAGCACCTTTCTCAATGGGGCCAAAGCAGCTTTTGAGGATTTGCGCCTGCCGCTCGAAGGGCGTGACCCGGCCAAAACGGCGGAATTTGAAAGGCTGCTCCAGCAGCTCGACCGGGCCGTGCAGGCCGCCAATCGCAAAGAACAGGTCGAGCATGAGGATACGATTGCGGCCAATGTAGCTACGGCCCTCGGCCTGTTAGCGGAAGTGATTCCCGCTGAGTGGCAGCAAACAAACGCCGATGCTGATTTCGACGTGCTGGCTTCGGTGCTGGATCAGGTCCAAGCCGCCGTAGCCGGCGGGCAATATGACATGGCCGAGTCGGCCCGGCTGGAAGCCTACGCCATCTTTGATTTCGGCCCGGAGCCGCGTCTGCTGGCCTTTGCCCCGGATAAGGTGGCCCGGATTGATGGGCTGTTCTGGCACGGTTACGACCAGCGCATCGGTCTGGCCGAAGCCATTGCCAGCAAAGCCTCAGCCGAGGAGATTAAAGCCACCCGTTTGGCTCTGGACGAAGCCCTGGCCGAAGCCCAGCAAATCCTGGGCGATGGGCCGACAGCCCCGGCGGCGGTCATCGGCAATGCCGCCGTGATTGTTTTTCGGGAGGGCCTGGAGGCTGTTGTGATTATGGCCGCCCTGTTGGCCAGCCTGGTTGGGGCTTATGAAGCCTATCGCCGGCCCATGATTCTGGGCGCAATGCTGGCCTTTATCGCCACCCTGGCCACCGGCTGGCTGGCCCAACATATTCTGCTCTCTTTTAGCCGCTTTGGGGAGCGGTTAGAGGCCGTAGTCTCCTTGATTGCCATTGCCGTGTTATTACTCATCACCAACTGGTTTTTTCACAAGGTCTATTGGACGGAGTGGCTTGGCCGCTTTCACAAACAAAAAAGCCGGCTTCTGGGCGGCGCGGCGGGCCAGTTTTTGGGCCTGGCCGTGCTGGGTTTTTCCAGCGTTTACCGCGAGGGTTTTGAAACCGTCCTGTTTCTGCAAGCCTTGATCCTGGACGCCGGGCCGTGGATTGTGCTGCAAGGGGTGGCTTTAGGATTGGCCGGCGTGGCGATTGTCGGCGTCTTTACCTTCAAGCTTCAGAAACGGCTGCCCTACAAGAAGATGCTGGTCTGGACCGGCATTTTGATTGGGGCGGTGCTGTTGATTATGGTCGGCAACACGGTCCACGTATTACAGGCCGTCGGCTGGATGACCATTACCCCGGTTCACGGCTTAACCCTGCCCTACTGGCTGGGGTTGTGGTTTGGCCTGTTTCCTACCTGGGAAAGTTTTGGCTTTCAGCTCACCGCCGCTGTCTTTGTCATCGGCAGTTACTATCTGGCCGAATACCAGCACCACCGCGAACGGGCGCTGCGGACGGCAAAACGGGCCGAAGTTACGTCGCAAATTGTTGAGTGACTGACCAAACCTGAAAATTTTCGCTTCAAGGGGCAAAAATAACCCTCCGCTGCTTGAAGAGGTCTTATGGGCGGCGGCTCTTTCTCAAAGAGCCGCCGCTTTTATTTTAAGAAGGCTCTTGATGGATTTCAAGGAGGTGCTCCCGGTGGATTGCCAAATCCGCCGATTGTGGCCTGGATATGGCTATCCAGGCCGAGCAACAAAATATGGCCTCCTTGAATCCCATATTGAGCCTTTAAGAAACTGTCAAAGAATAACTTTTCAGTTTGGGAGATTAGAGATTAGAGATTGGCAATTGTTTAATCTCTAATTACCAATCTCCAATCTCTTGGCGTAGCAAAGTTATTTGTGGACGAGTTCTAAGACACGAATGAATCAGTTAACCTCGGCTGAAGTCAATTTTTAAGGCCGGTTATGACTTTTCTTAATTCCAATCAAAAAATCTTTAACCGCACAGAATTTTTTGTTTAAATCAAGTCATTGACCTGGACGTAAATTCACAGTAGTGTATTTGCCTAGATTGCTCAAGGGGAAAATAAATGGCAGCCCAGCAATCAAGCCGTCTGCTGGCCCAACCGAAGTAGCAAGATATTCTATGATTTATTTATGAGGAGATTGCTGCATGAACTTGCGCCTTATCATCTTATTAATATTGCTGGCCCTGCTCACCGCCTGCGGCGGGCAGGCCAGCCCCGCGGCCGAGGCGGAACAGGCCATTGTCGAAACACCCGCCCCGGCTGAAACCGGGCCGGCTACCGTCGAGCCTGAACCAACCGACGCCCCGGCAACAGTCGAAGCTGCGGCTGAAAGTTTCCCCGTCACCATCGAGCACAAATATGGCCGCACCGAGATTACCCAGCGGCCCGAACGGATCGTGGCCGTTGGCCTGACCGAGCAGGATGTCCTGCTGGCGCTGGGCATTGTGCCGGTTGGGACGACCGAGTGGTTTGGCGAGTATCCTGGCGCGATCTGGCCCTGGGCGCAGGAGAAGTTGGGCGATGCCCCCGTACCCGAACTTGTGGGCGATGCCTCGACCATCAACTTTGAAAAGTTGGCTGCGCTCAAGCCTGATCTCATTTTAGCCTTATATGCCGGCGTTACTCAGGAGCAGTACGACCTGCTAACTCAGATCGCCCCGACGGTGGCCCAACCCGGCGACTATGTTGACTACGGCATTCCCTGGCAAGAGCTGACCCGTACCGTCGGCCAGGCCGTCGGCCAGGCCGAGGAGGCCGACCGGCTTGTGACCGAGGTCGAAGCTCGCTTTGAGCAGGTTCGGGCCGAGCACCCTGAGTTCGTGGGCGCAACCTCCATCGTGGCCACCCCTTACGAGGGCATTTGGGTTTACGGCGGCGAGGATGTCCGCGGGCGATTTCTGACCGCTCTGGGCTTCAAACTGCCTGAGGGCTTGGCCGAAATTACCGGCGAAGAGTTTGGCGGCAACCTCAGCTTTGAGCGGGCCGACCTGCTGGATGTGGACGTGATTATTTGGCTTGACGCTGACGAGGCTCAAGGGCCGCTGGGTGGGCCGGTCTACCAAAATTTGGCCGTCCATACCGAAGGCCGGGAAGTTTTTCTTGACAGCTACGACGACCCGCTCGGCGGGGCGACCTCCTTTGTGAGCGTACTCAGCCTGCCCTTCCTGCTCGATGGGCTGGTTCCCAAGCTGGCGGCGGCGCTGGATAAACTGCCGGCTGCTGACGTTCCGGCGGACACCCCTGGCGACTCGCCGCGTGTTGTCACCCTGACCGAACTCGACCTGGACAGCGCCCTGGCTCTGGGCGTCACCCCGGTTGGCTCGGTCAATGGGCGCGGCCAGCAAAGCCTGCCCGCTTATCTGGGCGAGCGAGTTGAGGGCATCGAGTCCGTTGGCAGCCTGGCCGAACCATCGCTGGAGAAAATCCTGGCCCTGAATCCTGACCTGATCCTGGTTGGTAATCCCATCCCACAAATTGAAGCCCTGCTGCCGGAACTGGAAAAGATCGCTCCGGTGGCGGTCACTTTTAAGGCCGGGGACGACTGGCAAACCGCCTTCAAGGGCGTGGCTGCTGCCCTAAAGCGTGAGGCCGAGGCCGAGAAATTTATGGCCGAATACAAGCAGCGGGTCGAAGAAATCAAGGCGTTGCTGCCTGCCGGCGAGCCTGTCGAAGCCAGCGTGACCCGCTGGATGCCCGAAGGGCCGGTGGTTATGGTCCCAACCACCTTTTCCAGCTTGATTCTGGCCGATGTGGGCTTGACCCGTCCGGCGGCGCACGCCGAAATCGGCGGCGGGCACGGAGCGCACTCCGATGTTATCAGCCTGGAATCGCTCGACGTGATTGATGGCGATTGGCTGTTTATCGGTACGCTCAACGCCGAAGGCACGGCGGCGCTTGATGCAGCCAGAGAGAATCCGTTGTTCCAGCAGCTCAAGGCGGTGCAAAACGAGCGGGTTGTGATCGTGGATGGCACGGTCTGGACCAGCATTGGCGGGCCGCTGGCGGCGCTGCAGGTGCTGGCTGATGTCGAAGCGGCCCTGGCCCAGGCCGGGGAGAAAACAGCAGATGCAGCCCCGGCTGAAACCAACCCGGCCGCCCTCGACTGCGCAGAGGGTTTCCGCCCCTTTGACCACGAACTGCTGGCCTCCGAGCCGCTTTGTCTTCCCATTGCTCCCCAACGAATTGTGGCCCTGGATATCGCCTCGCTTGAATTGGCCCTGTTGATCGGCCAACCGCCGGTAGTCACCAGCGATTGGATGCTGCAGGAAATGCCCCTGCTGCTGCCGCAGTACGCCGACACCCTGGCCGGCATCGAGGCGGTCGGCTACCCGGCCGAACTGGAAAAGATTCTACTCTTGAAGCCGGATATCATCCTGGCCCCGGAGGATACGATTGATGTCGAACAGGCCCGCGCCATCGCCCCCCTCGTGGTTCCTGAGCAGGTCATTTACGATGACTGGAAGCTGGGCATGCAATTCTGGAGCGAGGTTTTGAACGTACCCGACTTTTATGCCCAAATGGAAGCAAACTACAACGCCCGCGTGGCCGAATTGCAGGCTGCTTTAGGCCAGCCAGACGAACTGGAGGTTTCGGTGATCTCGGCCAGCACCTACGGCCTTTACCTGTGGATGCCCGACTCGCCCCCCGGCGCTATCCTGGCCGATGTTGGCCTGGCCCGGCCCGAAGCGCAGTCATTGGTTGGCGAAGACGCTATCGCTCGCTACGGCGAAAAACAATATATCGAAATCTCGGAGGAGCGGCTTGATTTGGCCGACGGCGACGCTCTCTTCTACTTCACTTATGCCTCAACCGACCCGAAGATCGCCGGCGAAGAAAGCGCCTTTATCAAGACCTTCGAGCAAAAACCCCTGTGGCAAACCTTAAACGCCGTCAAGGCGAAGAAAGCCTTTTTTGTACCGGGCTACTGGTGGCGTTCCCAATCCTACCTGCTGGCCAATAAAGTCATTGACGACCTCTTTACCTACCTGACCGATACTGAGGCAACTACACCTACAGAAATCCCCTTTCCTGCGGCAGCGGTTTCCAGCGCCTCAACGCCTAAAACCCGGTTGATCCAGACGGTGATGGGTGAAATAGCCGTGCCGGTTAGCCCGCAGCGGGTTGTGGTCCTGGATACCGGCGAATTGGACAATACCCTGGCTTTGGGGGTCAAACCTGTTGGCGCACCGCTGGCCGACGCTCAGGAATATCAGGGCTACTTGACCGGCCAACTAGACGGCATCAGCGAAATTGGCCCGGTCGGTGAGCCGAGCCTGGAAGCCATTTTGGCCCTTAAGCCTGATCTTATTCTAGGCAGCAAGCAGCGCCATGAGGCCATCTATCCCCAACTGGCGGAAATTGCGCCAACCGTTTTTGTGGAGTCGCTGCGCGTACCCTGGCAGGATAATTTCCGCTTGCACGCCGAAGCGTTGGGCAAAAGTGCTGAAGCCGAACAACTCCTGGCCGATTACGAAGCGCATGTGGCCGAAACGCAAAAGGCCCTGGGCGACAAGCTGGACACGACCATTTCCATCATCCGCTTCCGGCCCGATCAGGTGCGGCTCTATCTTAAGGGTTCATTCATCGGCTACATTTTGCAGGATGTCGGCTTAAAGCGCCCGCCGGCCCAGGATAAGGACGAGTTTGCCACAGAAATTTCGCTGGAACAGATAGCCGATGTTGACGCCGATTACATCTTCCTCACTGGCTACAATACCGAAGACAGCGATTTAGCCAAATTCATGGAAAGTGAACTCTGGACCACGCTGAACGCCGTCAAGGCCGGGCAGGTCGAGCCGGTTGATGACGATACCTGGATCAGCGGCTTGGGCATTCAGGCCGCCAACCATGTGCTGGATGATCTGGTTGGCTACTTGACCAAAGCGAAATAGCGAGGATGAACTATGATACTTACAAAGGCCATGCCGGCCTTACAGGAAACTTTAACCCGTCTTGGGGCGCTGGATCATTTCCTGGCCGCGGAGATAGGGCCGCTGGAAGCAGGTTGGTTCCGCGCCGCCGACCTGCTGCGGCCTGATCCGCCCCATCTCGACGAAGGGCTGGCCTGGAGCGTGCGTCGCTACCCCAAGGCTGAACGTCGGGTCAGAGGCTCATTTTTTATTGGCAATTATGCCTGGTATTTAGCCGCCGCGGCTATCGGCTGCTATCTGGCCGAGCGGCGCGTCCCCGACCTGGCCGCCGAAAATATAGCCCTGCGCTACAGTACCTTTACCTGGCGTGAAGAGGGTGAAAGCGGCGAAGCTGAACGGTTCGAGGTGCGCTTTTTGAGTCCTCGTTTTGCCGCCCTGCCCACCGACCCGGCCGCCGGCCAGCCTGACATATTAATCATATCTAATGAAGCCGATTTACACACCTGGCTGCGGCTGCGGCTGGAAACGCATCTGGCCCCATTGATTCAGGCCATCGCCCACCGCACCCACCTGGGCCAACGCGCCCAATGGAACCTGGCCGCCGATACCTTTGCTTCGCTTTTCCAGCACGCCGGGGCGAGCCTGGGCGATGAAGCCCGAGGCCGGAAGGAGGGCCTGGCTTTTGTTAAGGCTGCTGGCTCCCCGCTCCGTAACCCAGGGACCGGCTATCTCACTCTGGAATACCAGGGCCACTGTGAAACCTTTCGGGCGCGGGGCGGCTGCTGCCTCTACTACCGGGCCGGCGAAACCGGCGAAAAATGCGCCACCTGTGTCCTCCGCCCGGAAGCAGAGCGTTACCAACGCCTGCTCGATTATATGGCCCGCAAATATATCTCATGACAACTGCTGCCATTTCTGCCTCATCACGCACGTTGCGTCTGGTCCGCTCGCGCCCGGCCCTGGTCGCCGGGCTGGGGGTCTGTCTGGCGTTATTGGGCATGGCCATGATGTCTTCTATCGCTTTTGGCGCGGCCGATATTGACCCGCCGACGGTGCTGGAGGCCCTCTTCAACTTCGACCCCACCGCAACCAACCATCTGATTATCCGCACCCTGCGCGTGCCGCGAGCGGCGGTAGCCGTGTTGGTCGGCGCGGCGCTGGCGGTGGCGGGGGCAGTGATGCAGGGATTGACCCGCAACCCCCTGTCCGACACCGGCATCCTCGGCATCGAAACCGGGGCGGCGTTGGGGGTGGTGGCCGCGGTTTATTTTCTGGGCATCAATTCGCTGGCTGTCTATGCCCTGTTCGCCTTTGCCGGGGCTGCTCTGACCTCGGTAGCGGTTTATGTTCTCGGCTCGATGGGCCGGGGCGGCCCAACCCCGCTCAAGCTGACCATTGCCGGGGCAGCGCTCACGGCCCTGCTCTCCTCACTGACCACCGGCATGCTGATCTTCAACCAGCGCACCCTGGAGGAAGTTCGCTTCTGGCTGGCCGGCTCGATTGCCGGGCGCGATCTGGGGCTGCTGCTGCAGGCGTCGCCTTATCTTCTGGCCGGGCTGATTTTGGCTCTAGCGCTGGGCCGGCAGATTACCACGTTGTCACTGGGAGATGATGTGGCTAAAGGATTGGGCCAGAAAACAGGTTGGGTGAAGGCGTTATCGGCTATAGCCGTCGTGCTGCTGGCCGGGGCATCCACTGCTGTAGCTGGCCCCATCGGTTTTGTCGGTTTGGTCATCCCTCACGTAGTCCGTTTCATCGTGGGGGTGGATTACCGCTGGGTGCTGCCCTACGCGGCCATGCTGGGGGCCATCTTTTTGGTAATTTCGGACGTGGCTGCCCGGCTGCTGCTGCGCCCCCTCGAACTGCCGGTGGGGGTGATGACGGCCTTAATTGGCGGGCCGTTTTTCATCTGGCTGGTGCGTTGGCGGGTGAGAAAATAGCCAGGGAGCGGGGGAGCAGAGGAGAGAGGGGGCAGGGGGGAAATTTGAGAAGGTCTCCCCTGCGCCCCTACCCCCTGCTCCCCGGCTATACTTGCTACCCTGGAGGAACAGATGCAACAACCCTGGTTTATTGTCCGTACAAAATATCCACCGCTCTCCTGGCGCATTGACCGGCGCGTACCGCCGGTGCTGCTGCTGGCAACGCTGGCTATTGTGGCGGTGATGGTCATTAACATCGGCGTGGGCGAGTACCCGGTGCCCCCGCTCGATGTGATCCGTACCGTGTTGGGCCTGCCCACCGCTAACCCTGATTACGAGTTCATTGTCAACACCCTGCGCCTGCCGCGCATGTTGGTGGCAGCCGGGGTCGGCATGGCCCTGGGCATCTCCGGGGCCATCACGCAGGGCTTGACCCGCAACCCGCTGGCCTCACCCGATATCATCGGCGTCAGCGCCGGGGCCGGGTTGGTGGCCGTCACCTTGATTGTGCTGGTAAAGGGCGTGCCCGCCGGTGTTTTGCCGCTGGCCGCCTTTGCCGGGGCGTTGATGGTGGCCGGGCTAATCTATGTCCTGGCCTGGCGCAAAGGCGACTCGCCTATGCGCATGATTCTGATCGGCGTGGGCCTGGGAGCCATCGCCGGGGCGGGCACGACCCTGATGATAACCTTTGGCGATGTTTACGATGTCCAGCGGGCCATGATCTGGCTGACCGGCAGCGTCTATGCCCGCTCCTGGGCGGAGCTGAACGCTTTATTACCCTGGCTGCTGGTTTTTGTTCCGCTGGCCTTATGGCTGGCCCGCCACCTGAATATCCTCAACCTGGGCGAAGAGGTGGCGCGCGGTCTGGGCAGCCGGGTAGCCTGGCAGCGCGGGCTGCTGCTGTTGACGGCCGTAGCGCTGGCCGGGGCCACAGTGGCCGCGGCAGGAACCATCGGCTTTGTCGGCTTGATGGCCCCGCACTTTGCCCGGCGGCTGGTCGGCCCGCTGCATGAGGGACTGCTGCCCACCGCCGGACTGGTCGGCGGCCTGATTGTGGTGGCCGCCGATTTGCTGGGGCGGACCCTGTTTGCCCCGATTGAACTGCCTTGCGGCTTGATTACGGCGGTGATTGGCGCGCCATTTTTTGTATATTTGCTTTACCAACAACAGCATCGGTAACGATCAGAGGGATGAGAAGGATGGAGAATTTATGATGACCACCACAAATAGACAGGCCGAAATCCTCACACCGCCGGCGGCCAATGGCTCAGGTTCTATAGAACATCCCGCTCCGTTTTCAACCAGCCTGAGCACCCGGAACTTGACCCTGGCTTATGATGAGACAACGATTATCGCCGGGTTGACCGTTTCCATCCCGCGCGGACAGATCACCGCCTTGGTGGGACCAAACGGCAGCGGCAAATCAACCCTGCTGCGAGGGCTGGCCCGGCTGCTCAAGCCCCGAGGGGGGACTGTCTTGTTGGATGGAGTCGCTATTCAATCCATTCCCACGCGGGAGTTGGCCAAGCAGTTGGGTATTCTGCCCCAATCGCCGGTAGCGCCGGAAGGGTTGACCGTGCGCGAGTTGGTGGCCCAGGGCCGCTATCCCCACCAGAGCTGGCTACAGCAGTGGCGCAGTGAAGACGAGGCAGCCGTCAATCGCGCCCTGGCCATCACCGGCATGACCGAACTGGCCGAGCGCCCCGCCGATGAACTGTCGGGCGGGCAGCGCCAGCGGGCCTGGATTGCCATGACCCTGGCCCAGGAAACCGAACTGCTGCTGCTGGATGAGCCAACCACCTTTCTCGACCTGGCCCACCAGCTTGAAGTGCTGCATCTGTTGGAGCGGCTCAACCAGGAAGAGAGGCGCACCGTGGTGATGGTCGTCCACGATCTCAATCACGCGACCCGTCACGCGCATCATATTATTGCCTTGAAGGAGGGCGAAATTGCTGCGGCTGGTCGGCCTACTGAGGTTATCACACCCGCGCTCTTACGCTCTGTCTTCGGCGTCGAGGCCGACATCATCGCTGATCCCCGCACGGGAGCGCCGTTATGCCTCGCCTATGGACTGTGGCCCATCCGTGATAACGCCGCCAGAGTAGAGTCATCGAACTTACCCTAAGCGGCGGTACAGCTTTCAGGCTTGTCAGAAAACCGAGTTCATAGCACCTAACCCCGAGCTGGTCTTGCTGCCTGGCGAATAAACTCTAACTTTAGTCGTAGTCCTAATCTATCTTTCGTGCCTGTACCACCCTCCGGTCTTGATTTATGATGGTAACTGAAATCAAGACGGAGGCATTTTTTTTTATGCTTAACCCACGCTGGCAAAAAGTATGGGCTGATCTGCGGGCCAACAAAATCCGCAGCATATTGATGATCCTCTCTCTGGCCGTTGGCGTCTTTGGAGTGGGGGTCATTATGAACACCCAGGCCATCCTGGATAGAAATTTTTCGGCTGGCTTTGCCGCCGTCAACCCGGCCAGCGCCACACTGGTAACTGACGCTTTTGACGAGGCGTGGGTCAAAGCTGTCCGGCGTATGCCCGCAATCCAGGAGGCCGAAGGCCGGCGCAAGGTGGCCGTGCGCTTACAGGTAGGGCCGGACAAGTGGCTCGACTTCGACTTATATGCCATTGATGACTTCGATGATATTCGGGTCAACAAAATTCGGCCGGATAGTGGGGGCTGGCCTCCGCCTAAACATCAGCTTTTGTTGGAGCGTTCAGCGTTACAGACCTTTGACTTGGCCGGGTTAGCGATTGGCGACACCCTGCTGATACGCACGCCCGACGACAACCTGCGGGAATTACGGCTGGCCGGCTTTGCCTTTGACTTCAACCAGACGCCAACGCCGGGGACGAATAAGCTTTACGGCTACATCACCCTAGACACGCTGGACAGCCTGGGCCAACCCCGTGATTACAATGAGTTGAGTTTTGTGGTGGCCGAAAACAGGCTGGATGAAAACCACATCCGGCAGGTGGCTGACCAGATTGCGGACAAGTTAGAAAAAAGTGGGCGGGCCGTTTACGCTACCTTGGTAGCGACGCCAGGAGAGCATCCCATGCAAAAACCGGTCTCGGCCATGCTCTTTATTCTGGGCACGTTGGGCGGCCTGTCGCTGCTGGGCAGCGGTTTTCTGGTGGCTAATATGATTTCGGCGCTGATGGCTCAGCAAATCAAGCAAATCGGCCTGATGAAGGCCATCGGCGCTCGTACCGGCCAGGTGATGAGTCTCTACCTGGTCTTGATTTTCATTTTGAGCCTGCTGGCGCTGCTGGTCGCGGCGCCGCTGGCAGTGGGCGGTGCGCATGGGCTGGCAAATTTTTTCGCCCTGATGCTCAACCTGAACCTGACCGATTTTCAAATTCCTCAGCGGGTGATTGTCATCCAAGTTGTCATTGGTCTCATCGTTCCTTTCGCGGCCACACTTTATGCCATCCGCACCGGCGTTGGAATTACCGTGCGAGAAGCTATGAGCGATTATGGCCTGGGCCAGGCGACATTCAGCCCTGGCCCGGTTGACCAGTTTCTGGAGCGTATCCAAACCTTGCCCCGGCCCTTTCTGCTATCCTGGCGCAACCTCTTTCGGCGCAAAGGCCGGCTGGCTCTGACCCTGACCACTCTCAGCCTGAGCGGGGCGCTTTTTGTCACCGTGGCCAGCGCCCGCGCCTCGTTGTTGGAAACGCTCGACAGCGCTTATACCTACCGCAAGTATGATCTGCGGGTTGACCTCAGCCGTCCCTATCGGGCCGGTAAAATCGAGCGCGAAGCCCTGAACATAGCCGGCCTGGTTAAGGTAGAGAGTTTTAAGACCATTGCCCCGGTCAACCGTCTCCGCGCCGACGGCAGCGAAAGCGATAATGTGCTTCTATTCGCCCTAGCTGATGGAAGCGAAATGTTTCAACCTCCTCTCGCGCAAGGGCGCTGGTTATCACCGCAGGAACGGCAAGGGGTAGTAGTCAATACGGCCCTACTGCGTGATGAGCCAGACCTGAAGCTAGGCGCTGAACTGGTGCTTAAATTTGAAATGTGCGAGCAGTGCGATGGGATTGAAACACTCGAAGAGCGAGAGACGCGCTGGCAGATTGTCGGTATTTTTGAAGAAGCTCTGGCCCCGGCGACGGTGTATGTTAATAATTCTGCCTTTGCCCACGCTGCCGGTGGGATGGGCCAGGCGACAACGCTCTGGGCGATGACCGCGCAACCGGAAATAGAATTTGTAACAAAAGTAGCCAAAGACCTGGAGCAAAAATTTGAGCAGGCCGGCATCCGCATCAACAGCACCCAAACAATCCGCGCTCAATACGAAGCTGAAGCCTTTCACTTTAACATTATGACCTTGACCCTGATGGTAATGGCAGTGCTGATGGCGGTAGTGGGTGGACTGGGCTTGATGGGCGCAATGAGTATCAGTGTAATTGAGCGAACCCGTGAAATCGGGATTATGCGGGCGATTGGGGCCTCAAATGAGGCCGTGTTTCAGGTTTTCCTCATCGAGAGCCTGCTGGTTGGCTTGCTGAGTTGGCTGCCGGGGGTGCTGGCCGCGCTGCTGCTGGGTAAACTCCTAACGGATGCCATCGGCGGGATCATGGAATCAACTCTAAGTTACACCTTTTCCCTGGGCAGTATCTTTCTCTGGCTCATCATCGTCGCCTTCATCGCAGTGCTGGCCACGCTGCAGCCGGCCTGGAAGGCGACGCACCTGAGCGTGCGTGAAGTTCTGGCATATTAAAAAAATTACCTGAGCGAAAGGAGGAAATAACAAATGAACAGGAAAACCATTGTCTCAATTCTGGTGCTGGTTACACTGGTTCTTATCGCCCTGACCGTTCTGTACGGCCACAATCTATACCAGATGTTTCTGCGGGCGCATGGCATGGGCTAGTGCAAAAAATCAACGGAAGAATATTAGAAAGTTAAGGAGAAAACAATGAGCTTTAACCAAATAATGATGAACAGATTCGAAACGCGAGGCGTCGGCTTGATCAAATATGTGCAGCCGGTGGAGATAGCCACTGCCTCCGGGAAATTGGCCGAAGCGTTTGACCAGATGCGGCGCGATTTTGGCATGGTCGTCTCGTTGGTGCTGCTCCATTCCCCCGTACCGGAGCTGTTGTACGGGGTGTGGGCGGTCCTGCGGGAAACCCTGCTGGTAGGGAATGTGCCGCGAAATTTGAAGGAAGCGGTAAGCGCGACTGTCTCGAAAGTTAACGAATGTCCCTTTTGTGTGGACGCGCACACCGTCATGCTGCATGCCCTGGCTGAACACGAGGCGGTCGAGGCTATTTTACAAGGCCGGAGCGATCAAATCAAAAGCCCTGAGGTGCGGGCGATGATCGAGTGGGCCTCGGCCAGTCGCACGCCTGGCTCGCCGCTTTTGCAAATGCCCCCCTTCGACCCGGCTGATGCCCCGGAAATCATCGGTGTGGCGGTGGCCTTTCACTATCTCAATCGTATGGCCAACATTTTTATGGATGGGGTGGTGCTGCCTATCCCCGCTCGCTTGACCGGCTTGAAAAGGGCCATCAACCAATTGAGTGGTTCGCTGCTGAAGGAGTGGATGGCCCCGCTTTCCTCCCCCGGCGAGTCGTTATCCTTCCTGCCTGATGTCTCCTTACCGGCTGATTTGGCCTGGGCTGCCTCAAACCCCTCTGTGGCCGGAGCTTATGCTCGCCTGACGGCAGCAGTAGAGGCGGCCGGCGAACGGTCACTCCCGACAGTAGTCCGGGCACTGGTCCAGCAGCAGGTTCAAAACTGGCAAGGGGTAGACCCCGGCCTAAGCCGGCGCTGGCTGGAAGAAGCCATCACCGAGCTGGATGAAACCTATAAACCTGCCGCCCGACTGACCTTGTTGACGGCTTTGGCCTCCTATCAGGTTGACGAAGGCATCATCAGGGCTTTTCAGACCCAATATCCGGGCGACGATAAGCTCATTGGGGCTACCGCGTGGGCCAGTTTCACCGCTGCCCGACGAGCTGGCGCCTGGCTTCAAGTGGCTGAAACGCAAGCGGTCAGCTATGCCTGACTTGTAACTACTCAGGTGTCATTGCGAGCGAAGCAAAGCAATCCCCAGTTTGGGGTGGGACGCTACGCGGCTTCGGCTTACAGCCTCGCAATGACACAGACTAAGCAGTTATCCTGGCTTTATATAATAACCCACCTTTGCTGGGCAAACCCACCCAGCAAAGGAAATTTTTTCGTCTTTCCCATTAACGGCATTGGACGTATAATTTAAGTATGAATGGCGCTTCACCGGCTTTTATTTTTGAAAATGATCCCTCTCTGCCCGGCCGCCGGCAGCTACGCAGGTTGGTTTACGTATGGAAAGTGATTTACCTGGGGTCGCTTATTGTCACTCTGGGCGCGGTGTTATGGAATACCCCCACCCCCTGGGGCTGGCGCGAGGTTGTGCTCATTGGTCTGGTGTCACTTCAAGTAACTCTCTTCTTTGGCTTCTTTGTAGTGACTTATTATACCCGCCGGTCGCTCACCCAGCCCTGGCTCACGGGTTACTTTTTGCTTAATCTGGGGCTGTGGCTAATTGAATGGCATCTGGAAACCGGCTTCTGGTGGATCATTTGGGTGCAGGTGCTCCAGCTCTATATCTCGCTGCCTTTAAAGGTGGCGGTTCCGGCGACCGGTCTGATTTTTTTGGTGGTGGCCCACTTCGAGAGCGGTCTGGAACAGTTCTTCGGCTCCCCCGTGGGCGTGGTGATTGAGCGGCTTATTCCCTGGCTGATTGTCAGCATCTCTTTTTCATTTATTTCCAGGTTGATCCGAGTCAACCAGGAACGGGCCCACTTAATTGCTGAGCTGCAAGCGGCTCGGCAAGAATTAGAACTGGCTCACCAGCAAGAGGTTGAACTGGTGGCGTTGCGGGAACGGGAACGCCTGGCCCGCGATATGCACGACAGCTTGGGCCATGCCCTGGTAACTTTGTCGGTGCAGTTGGAAGCCGTTCAGCGACTCTATCCGGTCAACCCTGAAGGCGCTTTAAGACAGCTCAACGAACTAAAAACGCTGACCCGGACCAGTATGGAAGCCCTGCGCCACACCCTCACCGGCCTGCGCACGCCGGCATTGAATCATCGTCCTTTAGCTCAAACGCTGGCCGAGCTATGCACAGAAACCGGCCAACGTACCGGCCTGGAAATAAAGTGTCAGGTAGACAAGGAAGTTGACCGGTTGAGTCCGGCCATCACCGAGGCGTTTTGGCGGGTCATTCAGGAGGCGCTGATGAATGTGGAGAAGCACGCTGCCGCTCGCTCTGTCCAAATTGATTTAGTGGTGAAACCGGAAGGTGTCACCTTGCGTGTGGCCGATGATGGGCTGGGCCTGCCCCCCGACTACACCCGCCGGCCCGGTCATTACGGTCTGCAAGGGATGCGTGAACGCATTGAGGGGTTGGGGGGTGTGCTCAGCTTGAGGCGCAACGGCCAGGCCGGCACGCTGATTGAGGCTCATCTGCCCCTGATTGGTCACGATGGCCATCGTGAGGCTGAGGCGTAAGTATGGCTACGATTCGCATCTTGTTGGTTGAAGATCAAACCCTGATGCGTCAGGGTTTAAAAACGATCCTCGATCTTGAGCCGGGGCTAAAAGTCGTCGGCGAGGCCGGCGACGGCGAAATGGGGGTACGGCTGGCTCTGGAACTCCGGCCCGACATCATCTTGATGGACGTCCAGCTGCCGGGGCAGAGCGGCGTCGAAGCGACGGCGGCTATTGGCGCGGCCTGGCCGGAGGCCAAAGTGATTATCCTGACTACCTTTGACCGTGATGATTATGTTTTTCAGGGCATTCGGGCCGGGGCGCTGGGTTACTTGCTCAAAGACACCCCCGCCGATACTCTGATTGAAACTATCCGGCGAGTCCATGCCGGCGAAGTTTTTATCCAACCTCAAATTGCTTCGCGCGCCTTGCGTGAGCTGGCCCAGCCCCAAACCAACCCATTGACCCCTCTTTCCGAGCGGGAGCGGGAAGTGCTGGTGTTGCTGGCCCAGGGCAGTTCCAATCGTGAGATTGCCGACAGACTGGTGATTACCGAAGGAACCGTGAAAACCCACGTCTCCAACATCCTGGCCAAATTGCAAGCCGAAAATCGGACTCAGGCTGCTAATATTGCTCGCCGTTATGGATTGGGGCAGGAATAGCTTACACACAAGTCTAACTCAACTCTTTGGGAGGTTTCAATGACTACAATTCAACAAGCAGTTGCCTGGTGGTGTTTTGTGCCGGAAAAGCTGACGCCGGAGCAGTTTGTCCGCGCGGTGGCCGAGGCGGGTTACGCCGCCATTGACCTGCCGCCGCAGGAGTATTGGCCGCTGATCAAAGAACATAGCCTGGGCATCTCGGCCATTGCCGGCCACCAATCGCTGACCGTCGGCCTCAACCGCCGCGACGAGCACGAGCGGATTGTACACGAAATAGAACGTTCCATCGAGCAGGCCCAAGAATGGAACATCCCCAACCTGATCTGCTTCAGCGGCAACCGGGCCGGCCTCGACGATGCTGCCGGCATCGAAATTACCGCCGCCGGACTGGCTCGCGTCGCCCCGGCTGCCGAAGCGGCCGGGGTGACGCTGGTTTTGGAACTGTTAAACAGCAAGGTGGATCACCCCGATTATCAGGCCGACCATACCGCCTGGGGCTTGCAGGTATGCGAGTTGGTTGGCTCTCCGCGGGTCAAACTGCTCTACGACATCTACCACATGCAAGTGATGGAAGGCGACATCATCCGCACCATCCAGCAGGCTCATCCTGCCATCAGTCACTACCACACCGCTGGAAATCCGGGCCGTAACGACCTGGACGACGCCCAAGAGTTGTATTATCCAGCCATTTTGCAGGCCATCCGGGCGACAGGTTACAGCGGCCTCATTGCCCACGAATTTATTCCCAAAGGCGACCCGGTTGCAGCTTTAAAAACCACACTGGATCGCTGTGCCCCCTATCTCTGAGATTTGGGTTACTAGGCCCATGTCATTTCGAGCGACGAAGGAGCGAGAAATCCCCAGGACGCAACACGTAAAAGTAAAGTATCGGGGATTTCTCCCTGCGGTCGAAATGACATGGCTGAGCAGTTACAGGTTTGGTTGATTTATTTTGTCACTGGTATTAGTGAAATAAGACCCAGTGGATCCAATTTTCGAGGACGCGAAGCGGGCACGCCCACGTGCCGAACGGAGCCGCACGGGGGCGTGCTGGCTCCTCAAATTTGGATCTACTGAGACTATATCACCCTGGCCAATAGGGGCCGCTGGTGCTGATAAGGAAGAATACAAACTATGGAATAGGTGATGACATGTGAACACCGTTTTTGCCTTTCCTTGCGCATCGCTTTAAAGCAAATGAGCGAGTTTTGCGCCTCATTGTTGGTAGAAGCCAGCAATTCATTGATTTTTTCGCCAATCTCAAAACCGCCTTCCTCACAATCCGGGTTATGACAGGGTAGGTACTGAGGGTAATTCTCAATGGTACAAATCCGGCGCTCTCGCCACCACAACCGTCGTCCGGGTGAATCTAACGGACCATATTCTTGCCATTCAATCGTTATGTAGACTCGTTGTTTTGGATTTAACATCGTTTTCCTCGTCAAGATAAATGATATATAGGTGTCCAGAAAAATTCTTTCCCAACAATCAAGGTAGCACGGTAGCAAAGTAGCAGTTTGTTACCTGCTACCTTGCTACTTGCTACCTGTTTCAGTGACGAAAACTTTTCTGGAGAACTATATGCTTAGCGCAGAATGATGGGCAGATAGACCGGGCCAAGGGTGGGATTGGGATTGGGACCGGGTATGGGCGTTGGGCCCGAGGTATTCACCGTCGTCTCAAAGCGGGCCAGGGCAATGTTGCTGTCGCTGCCGATGAAAGGGTACGGGTCCTGGTCGCCGGCCATGACAATTCTATTGGCCCCCACAAAGGCGACCCCTTTGGCGCAGTCCGGGGAACCCACGAAATCGGTGTTGAACATGAGCTGGGTTGGCCTGGGGTCACCATCGGTGCGCAACTGCACCCCGGCAAAGTGTCCCTCCAAACAGCCCGCCGCCACCAACTGCCCATCGGCCCGCAAAGCCAGGGCATTGATCCAGTCGTCGCCGCCCAAGCCTGACACGTACCTGCCGGTTGGCCAATTGGTACAGGGCGCACCGGGCGCGCAGGTCACTTTTAAGCCATTGGGCTGGTACTGCATCAGGGCAAAGTCCCGGTAGACGCCGATTTCGCGGTAGCCGCCGGCATAGATAAAGCCATTGGGAGCTAAAGCCAGGGCATTGATCCGATCGCGCCCTCCTATCTGGGTGGTGACAATGCCTTGCGCGGTCGGGCCAAAGCTGGGGTCGAGGCCGCCGCTTTCGGTCAAGCGGGCCAGGGCAAAGTCGGTGTCGCCGGGGGCCTGGTCGGGGTTGGTCTCGCGGTAGCCGCCCAGGATGATCTTGCGGTCGGGCTGGACGAGGACGGCGGTGACCCCATTGCGGCCAGGGAAATCCACATAAGCCTTGCCACCGCCGTTGAAGTTGCCGTCCAGTTGGCCGCTTACGGTCAAACGCGCTACACCCCAAATGAAACGCGTCCCCTCAATCGGGCCGGCGACCACAATCTTGCCGTCGGGGGCCAGGGCCAGGGTGGTGGCTTTGTCGGCCCGGCCGGCAAAATCCACGTGGGTCACGCCGCCGGCGCCAAAGTTGAGGTCAATGCCGCCGTTGGGCAGGAAGCGGGCCACCATGAAATCCATAGCCGTGTGCTCTTTGTTATAGGCGGTGTAGCCGGCGATGACAATTTTGCCATCGGGTTGGACGGCTACGGCGGTGGCGGCTCGGAACGGGTCGGGGCCGAAGATGAAGGCGCTGCCATTGGCCCCAAAGGAAGTATCGGGCAGGCCGTTGGCTTTGAAGCGAGTGACAAAGGCATCGCCCCTGGTGAATTCGGGGTTGCGCACCTGGCCAGCGACCAGGAACGCGCCATCGGGTTGGAGGGCCATACCATTGACCGTTTCCCGGTAGCCTGGTTGATAGTTGGGGGGGAAGGAGAGACCGTGCGCTTGCTGACCGCCGGTGTCAAATGTCGTCCCATCCGGCCACAGCCGGGCCAGGATCAGCCTGGAGTAGCCACTCCAGCCAAAGGCGAGGATGCGGCCATCGGGCAGCAGGGCCAGGTCGGCGCCCACGTCATAGCCGCCGAAATCGAGCCAGGCGACGCCGCCGTTATTGAGTGTCGTATCCGGCGCGCCGTTGGAAAGCAGCCGATAGAGGGCAAATTTGCGGTCGCCGTCCGGGGACTCGTGATAGCCCAGCGCCAGCAGTTTGCCGTCCGGCTGGAGCACCAAATCGAACAAGCTATCGACCGGGATGGAACGTTTGCCACCCGAGCCAAACGTTCCATCGAGCTTACCGGTGGGCAGATAGCGGGCGATGTAACTGGTATCGGGATCATCATCGTAACCGAGCACGACGATCTTGCCATCGGGTTGGAGGGTGACGGCTTGAGCGTTTTCATCGTCGCCAAAATCGGTGAATACTTTGCCGTCGCCGTCAAACCCTCCGTCGCCGTTACTGGTATCGTCCAGCGTGCCATTGATCTCCAGGCGAGCGAGCCCAAAATCGTAGTGGAGGTCGTCGAGGATGTTGTAGTCAAGTAATGAACCGACCAGAACCAGCTTCCCGTCGTTCTGTAAGGCCATGTTGCGACAGTCCTCTTCGCCGCCGAAGCCAATCGCCGTCTTGCCATCACCGCTAAAGCTGGGGTCGGGGGCGCCGTTGGGAAGGTATCGCGCCACCCCGAAATCGCCATCACCGTCGACTTCGGCGCCTCCGCAAACGACGATCTTACCGTCGGGTTGGATCAAAACCGCCTGGGCGCTATCTGCGTCACTGCGAAAGTCGGTGATGGCAAAGCCTCCCCCCACAGGCCCAAATGAGGGGTCTAATTCGCCCGACGCAGTCAAGCGCAGCAGCAGGAAGTCGCTGTTGGGGTCGAAGGAAGTGGCGGTGGTTCGCCCGGCCACGACGATCTTGCCGTCGGGTTGCAGGGCCACATCGGTCGGGTGAAGGACAATCCCGGCTCCCGCCGGGATCTCGACTTTGCCTTCACTGCCGAACGTTCCATCCCATTGGCCGTTGGGCAGGTAGCGGAAGAGGACCAGGTTTGGCCCGTTCTGGCCCAGCGTCACAATTTTGCCATCCGGCTGGAGGACCATGCCATTCGGGCTATCCCATTCGGCCACAGACATAGACAGGTCCGTTTCAATGACGATGCCATCGTCGGTGAAACCGGCGAAGGTGGCGTCCACATCGCCCGGCGCGGCCTGAGCCACCGGGAAGGCCGAGCACAGGAGGGTCAACAGGGCCAGCATGAGCACACTGCGCCATAAGTGTTTGAGACTATGAGTAGTTTGGTTTAACGTAAGTATGATTTTCATGATCGGTTCTCCTCTGAAAATGGACTGCTAGAGTGCAAAGCTTGCTTTGCTATGTCGCAAGGCAAGCCTTGCACTCCATTTTCATTATTGGTGGTGTGCCGCAGGTTCGCGAGAACTCCTTTGTAAATACGACCGCCAACGACTGACCGCCGACCGCCGCAAGAATTTTCATTCTTGGTGGCGTGCCAGGCGGTTTGTCGAAAGTTGTGTAAATTGCCCGTCTCCCTCAAGGGAATCGGGGTTTAACACAAAATTTGTGATACCGCCCGTGCCACAGGTTTGTGAACACACCTCACGTTCCTTAATTTATCCGGAGAGCATTCGGAAACCTCAGAGGCGCCCTTCCTAGCGGCGCTCGTCCGGCGATGAAGTCGCCGGACTATTCCACAGCGCCCGATTAGTCGGGCTAAAGCCGGGTTGACCCGGCGTTGTTCACTAGCCCTGGCATTTATGCCGGGGCGGGCAAGTCAGACGAGGTAGTTTCCGAACGCTATCATCCCGGCAAAGAGTCATGCCTTGCCGCCCGCCGAGGGCTGGAAGCCCCCGGCTTCCAGGTGAAAGCCGGTTCAGAACCGGCTCGGTGGGCCGGTTTGAGCCTGCTTCAGCGGGCTTTCACCTGTCTGAGCCGGGCGTTTCAACGCTCGGCGAGCTTCACCGGCCAGGGGCGGGCTGGCAGGCGCAAGCGTTGTCTGGCCGCCGAAGCCAGGCGGCGCAGGAGGTGGCCCCCATATCCAGCGCGCTCCTGCCAGGCGGCTCTGGCTAACCGCCAGGTTTCAGCCTGACGCAGCCGTTTCTGATGCTCAAACCGGACCAAGTCTAACAATGTCAAATTGGGGTGTTTCATTAGTTTTAATCCTTTTCCTTCGTCAATACAACCGGGGACCGGAGACGGGAGACCGGTTACACACTGGGCGAGCAAACACCCGGTCCTCGGTCCCCGGTCAGCGCCGGCAAGTGTTTAGCGCATGATGATCGGCAGGTAGACCGGGCCAAGGGTCGGATTGGGATTGGGAGCGGGCGTATTCACCGTCGTTTCAAAGCGGGCCAGGGCGATGTTGTTATCGCTGCCGTCCAGGTAGTGGGCGCCGGCCAGCAGGATTTTGTTAGCCCCGCTGAACTTGACCGCGGAGGCGCAGTCGGGCAGGCCCACAAAATCGGTGTTGAAGGGTCGCGGGGTCGGCTCACCATCGGTGCGCACTTGAACGGCGGCAAAGTGCTGATTACTACAGCCAGCCGCCACCAGCTGGCCGTCGGCCCGCAGGTCCAGGGCATAGGCATAATCGTTGCGAGCCTGATCGAAAAAGAAGGTTCCGCTGGGCCAGATGTGACAATTGTTGGGGTCATCACACGCGGTCAAGATGCCCTGGGGGCTATACTGGGCCAGAGCCATATCGCTGTTGCGGCTGGCGCCGCTTCCGGTCGTGCGATACCCGGCGGCATAAATCCAGCCGTTGGGGGCCAGAGCCAGGGCATTGATGGCCTCGGCGCCGCCCAGGTTGGTCAAGCTATAGCCATTGCCGTTGCTGCCAAAACCGGGGTCGGGCTGACCATTCTCCAACAGCCGGTGCAGCGCGAAATCACCATTGAAATAACCGCCCAGAATGATCTTTTTATCCGGCTGGACCAGGACCGCACTGACCCCGTTGGCGACGTTGAAATCCACATAGGCCTTGCCACCCTGATTGAAGCTGTTGTCCAGTTGGCCGCTGGCGGTCAAGCGGGCTACGCCCCAGATGAAACGAGTCCCCTCGACTGGACCGGCGACGACAATCTTGCCGTCGGGGGCCAGAGCCAGAGCGGTGGCTTTATCGGCCCGGACGGCAAAATCTATCGTGGTCACGCCCCCTGTGCCAAAGCTGCTGTCAATACCACCGTTGGGCAGGAAGCGGGCCACCAGGAAATCCATCGCGGTGTATTGGGCATTGTAGGCGGTGTAGCCGGCGATGACGATTTTGCCGTCGGGTTGGACGGCCACGGCGTTGGCGGCCCTGAACAGGCCGGGGCCGAAGATGAAGGCGCTGCCATTGGCGCCAAAGGTGGGATCGGGCAGGCCGTTGGCGGTGAAGCGGGTGACGAAGGCATCGCTGACGTTGGCCTGGGGATTGTAGACCTGACCGGCCACGAGGAAGGCCCCATCGGGTTGGAGGGCCATGCCGTAGGCGCTTTCCCGGTAGCCGGCTTGATAGGTGGGGGCGAAGGTCAGGCTGTGGCTTTGCCGGCCGCCGGTGTCAAACGTTCCGTCCGACCACAGCCGGATCAGCAGGCCGGTGGTGGCTTTTCCGCCGGCGGCCAGGATGCGGCCGTCGGGTTGCAGGGTCAGGGCGCGGCCAAAATCAGCGCCGCCAAAATCGGGCCGGGCGATGCCGTCGCCGTCAAACGTGTTATCCGGGCTGCCGTTGGGGAGAAGCCGCTGGAGGGCAAAATTGAAGTCGCCGTCCGACGATCTGTGAGAGCCCAGCGCCAGCAGTTTGCCGTCGGGCTGGAGCGCCAGGTGATATAGGCGATCATATAGAAGGGTGAGCTTGCCGCCCGAGCCAAACGACCCATCGAGCGCACCGTTGGGCAGATAGCGGGCGATGTAACTGGTGTAGGGATCAGGATAGGTGCCCAGGACGACTATCTTGCCGTCGGGTTGGATGGCGACGGCTTTAGCCTCTGCCCTGCCGCCAAAGCCGGTGGAGAGCTTGCCATCGCCGTCAAACCCTCCGTCGCCGTTACTGGTATCGTCCAGCTTGCCATCGCTCTCCAGGCGGGCCACGGCGAAATAGGTATTGCTCCCATCGATATCCCCTACCGCCACCAGTTTGCCGTCGCTCTGGAGCGCGAGGTCGAAGCAAGTGTCATCCTCGCCGAAGGGGATGGTGACTTTGCCATCGCCGCCGCCAAAGGTGGTGTCGCGCGCGCCGCCGCTGGTGTAGCGGGTGACGCCGAAGTCCCAATCGTCGCCGACTTCGGCGCTTCCGCAGGCGACAATCTGGCCCTCGGGCTGCACCAGGATGGCGTAGAGGTATTTGAGCTGCGGATCGAAGTCCTGGGCCCAGCCATCGCCGTCGAACGAAGGGTCCAGCGCGCCGCCAGGGGTCAGGCGCGCCAGTTGAAATGTCCCGCCCCCTCCGCCGACTACGATCCGGCCATCGCTCTGGAGTGCGACACTCCCAGCAGTGAACATGTCCGAGAAGATCGCCTTGCCATCGCCGTCGAAACTAAGATCCAGCCCGCCGTTGGGCATGTAGCGATACACGGCGAGCTGATTAGTCGTTCCGGTGTAGCCGACCACCACTATCTTGCCATCGGGCTGCACCGCGATGTCGTAGATATCCTTTAAGCCGGGCGGGGTGACGATGCCATCGTCGGTGAAGCCGGCGAAGCTGGTGTCCAGGTCGCCCGTGTCGGCCTGGGCCACCGGGAAGGACCAGCACAGGAGGGTCAGCAGGGCCAGTATGAGCGCACTGCGCCACAAGGGCTTGAGGCCTGGGGTAGTTTGGTTTAACGTAAGGATGAGTTTCATGATTGGTTCTCCTTTGTAAATACAGAGGCGAGGACTCGTGAGGCGAAGAGGCGAGGAGATTCTGCGTCTCCTCGCGTCCCGCATCCTCGCGTCATTTTCAGGCTTCGGGTTGGTGGCGTGCCACAGATTCGTGAACGCGCCTAAAATTCAACAATAAGGGTGAGCGGATTCGGTCATGCCTTGCCGCCCGCCGAGGGCTGGAAGCCCCCGGCTACGGCAGGTGAAAGCCGGTTCAAACCCGGCTCGGTGGGCCGGTTTGAGCCTGCTTCAGCGGGCTTGCACCTGTCTGAGCCGGGCGTTTCAACGCTCGGCGGGCTTCACCAGCCGGGGGCGGGCTGGCAGAGGCAAGTGCTGTCTGGCCGCTGTGACCAGGCGGCGCAGGAGGTGGCCCCCATATCTGGCTCGCTCCTGCCGGGCGGCTCTGGCTAACCGCCAGGTTTCAGCTTCACGCAGCCGGTCCTGCTGCTCAAACCGGGCCAGGTCTAACAATAAATCTGGGTGTTGCATGATCTTTATTCCTTTTCTCGTTACCGCCCAACGATGGCTGTAGGGTTTGGACAGAGCTACCTAGACCAGGGTCAGCCACCCCCGGCGCAGGGCCAGCAGCACCACCCCCAGGCGGCTCTGCGCCTCCAGTTTCTCAAAGATGTGGCGCAGATGGACCTTGACCGTGTGCTGGCTGATAACCAAGTGGCGGGCAATTTGGGCGTTGCTGTAATCCTCGGCCAGCAGCAGCAGGATGTCCCATTCGCGGCTGGAGAGGGGGGATTGTTGTTTGGTTTCAAAAGCGATTTGTAGTTGCATCGGGTCCTCCGTAAATGGAGAGTAAGGGGAAGAGAGAGGATAGAAGATAGAGGATGTCTAGTTTCTATACTGTCCGCAGGCACAAACTGAGCTTTTTGCCAGTGTAGAAAAACGCAGTTTGTATCCGTGCAAAGTATATCTACCATCTACCATCTTCCCCCTACTCCTTACTTCTTACTCCTTACTCCTTACTCCGTTGGTAACGGCTGGCAATCAGTTCCGTGTTGAGGGCCATAATCAGCTCGCGCAAGTTTTGAAAGTCTTGCTGCCGGTGGCTGTGGGGGTCTTCCAGGCTAAACCGCCACACGGGGCCGGGTAACAAGCCATTGCGCTCCTGCCAGCAGTGTAACAGGTAGGATTGGTAAAGCTGTCGTTTAGGTTGGGTCATCGGTTTTACCACCCTTCTGCCTAATTTGAACCACGCTATTTTTTGTCTCGGGCGATCCGGGTGGGTCGCCCTGAGGCCGGTTTCGACGGTCAAATTCAGGCGGCCCGGATGGCGACCACTTCCAGGTACTCTGACTCGACCCGTGTGACCCCATTCTTGGATTGGTTGTGGGCCGACCAATGCTCCTCCAACGCCTGGTGTAAGGCTACCTGGCCGTTTTCATCCAATGCGGCAAAGGCTTTGAAGGTGGGACCGTAGTAGCGGCGGAAATACTCGACCACCCCGGCGGCGCTAAAAGGGAAGTGGAAGGTAATGGAGCGCCGGGTCAGTTGCAGCTCAGCCACGCTGCCGTTGAACCGTTCGCGCACCGTAGTTTCGTCGCCCCACAGCAGGGGCGAAGGCATGCCGGGGGCCGGCGGGACATGCTTACCGACAATCTTGAACATCTGGCCGATGAAACCGCCCGGCGTCCAGTTGGCCATGGCGATGCGCCCACCGGGCCGGCAGGTGCGGACCAGTTCCGCCGCAGTGACCTCAGGCCGGGGGGTAAACATAGCCCCAAACATGGTCATGACGGTATCAAATGAGGCATCGTCATAGGGCAAATCTTCGGCGTCGTTCTCGTCAAACTGGATGGTCAGGCCCGCCGCTTTGGCCTTGGCCCGGCCCTGGGCCAGCAGGTTGGGGGCGAAATCCTGGCCGGTGACGCTGGCCCCGCTTCTGGCCGCCGGGAGGGTCAGGTTGCCGGCGCCGCAGGCCACGTCCAACACCCGCTCGCCGGGTTGCAGCTTGAGCCGGCCCACAAACTCGACCGCGCCGGGAGCATAAGTTTCGGCAATCAGCCCAAAGTCGCCGGAGGTCCAGGTGGCCTTGAGTTTAGCCTTGAGAGCTTCCATTTCAGGGGTTAAAGTTTTTGTGTCCTTCATTTTTATACCTCGCTTCTGTTTTATATAATGATGGATGAAACGTAACTGCTCAGGCATGTCATTTCGACCGAAGGGAGAAATCCCCAATAATTTGCTTTTAACCGTTGCGCCCTGGAGACGCTTCGCGTCGACCTTCGGTCTCGAAACCTGTCCCACCCCTTCGGGTGCGCCGAAGGGCGTGAGCTTGTCGAAGGATGACATGAGGCTGAGTAGTAACGATACGATCATTAAAGCAGAAAGCTACCGCCAAACGGTATCCTCAGGGGATACAAGCGGGGATACAAGGGGCAAATTTATGGATGAGATTGTTTCTTTTGGGGCCTGGGTGCAGCAGCGGCGCAAGGCGCTGGACCTGACCCAGGCGGACCTGGCCAAACTGATTGGCTGCGCGGTGATTACCATCAAGAAGATCGAGCAGGATGAGCGGCGGCCTTCCCGCGAGATGGCCGAGTTGCTGGCCGAGCATCTGCTAATCCCCAGCCTGGAGCGAGACGCCTTTCTGCGCCGGGCGCGCGGCCAGTTTGCCCCGCTTTCGGCTGCGGCCGCCCAGGCCATCCAGCTCCCGGCCTTCTTGAAAGCGGGCGACCTTTCGATCCAGCCGCCCTCCCTTGCTTTTGTCGGGCGCGAGCGGGCGCTGGCCCAACTCGAGGCCCAGCTTCACCCGGTTCTGGCCGGAGAGGGGCGGGTGGTGTTTGTTAGCGGGGAAGCCGGGCAGGGCAAAACCCGCTTGATGGCCGAATTTGCCCGGCGAGCGCAAGCGGCTCTGCCTGAGCTGATTGTGGCCGGGGGCAACTGTAATGCCTTTGCCGGCATCGGCGATCCCTATCTGCCCTTCCGCGATATATTCGGGTTGCTGACCGGCGATCTGGAAGCCCGCTGGGCGGCCGGCGCGCTTTCCGCCGAACAAGCCAACCGGTTATGGCGCTTGCTGCCCCAGACCATCCAGGCGTTAGCCGAGCACGGCCCCGACCTGCTGGACGTGTTGGTCCCTACGACTCTTTTAACTGAACGGATAACCATATATGCGCCGGCCGGGGCCGGCTGGTTGAAGGCATGGCAGCGCCTGGTCGAAGCGCCCCGACCGGCTCACCTGGAGCAGCGCCAGCTTTTTGAGCAGATCACCTTGGTATTGCGGGCCTTGGCCGCGGAGCAGCCCTTGTTGCTGCTGCTGGATGATTTGCAGTGGGCCGACAGCGCCTCACTCAATTTGCTCTTTCACTTGGGCCGGCGCTTGCCCGGCAGCCGGATTTTGATGGTGGGGGCTTACCGGGCCAGTGAGGTGGCCCTGGGGGGGTCCGAGGACCGGTCCCACCATCTCTTGGAGGGAATTGTCAACGAGTTTAAGCGACGCCTGGGCGACATCCAGCTTGACCTGGAACAGTTTGTTCCGGCCGAAGAGCAAGCCTTTGTCGAGGCCCTCCTGGATAGCGAACCCAACCGCCTGGGGCCGGATTTCCGCAAAACCTTGTTTGGGCACACCAAGGGCCACCCTCTATTTACCATCGAATTGCTGCGAGACATGCAGGAACGGGGCAATCTGGTGCGAGACGAGGCCGGGCGCTGGGTGGAGGGCGCCGCCCTGGATTGGGCGACCCTGCCGGTGCGGGTGGAAGCGGTAATAAAACAGCGGATAGAGCGCCTGGAGCCGAGCCGTCAAGAGCTGCTGGCCATCGCCAGTGTGGAAGGTGAACTCTTTACCGCCCAGGTTGTGGCCCAGGCCCAACAGCAAGATGAGCGGCATGTGCTGCGCCAACTAACCCAGGAATTGGGCCAGCGTCATCGCCTGGTGCGCGAGTATGAGGAGGTTAAAGTAGAATCTCACTATTTGACCCGCTTTCAGTTTGGCCATGCCCTGTTTCAGCAATATCTCTACCGGCGGTTAAGCCAGGGCGAACGGCGGCTGTGGCATGGGGAGATTGCCCGCAGCCTGGAAACATTTTACGCTGATGCCTTGCAGGCCATCATCGTCTCGTTGGCCTATCACTATACTGAAGCCGGCAACTCTGCGAAAGCAGTCCTGTATCTGCTGCAAGCGGGCGATCAGGCCCGCCGGGTGGTGGCCCTGAATGAGGCCATCCGGTTCTACCGGGCTGCGCTGAAACAGTGGCCCAACGGGGAACAGGCCGGGCGAGCGGAAACCCTGCGCAAACTGGGCGAGTGTTTATGGATGACCGGCCAGTTGCTCGACGCATTGACCACTTATGAAGCCAGTCAAGCTTTGTTTGAGCTACAGGGCGACCGGCTGCAAGCGGGGGCCATGCATCGCCTGATTGGGCGCTTGTATTGGGAGCAGGGCGACCGGGCGCAAGCGCAGCGCCATTACAATCAAGCCCTGGCGATGTTGGAACAAGGGCCGGAGAGTGTTGAGTTGGCCCACACCATCAGCGCCATTTCAGCGATGCACCTGTTGGCTTCCGCCTATGACCAGGCGATTGCCTGGGGTAGGCGCGCCCTGGCCCTGGCTGAGCGTTTGGCAGCAGAAGATGTTATCATCCACGCCTTAAATAATATCGGTTCAGCTTCCATGCAGTCGCAAGACCGGGAACAGGGGTTGGCCATGTTACAAGACAGTTTGCGCCGCGCCCTGAGGGTCAAGCTGCCGCACGATGCCTGCCGGGCCTACACCAACATGGCTGAGGGCTTGTTTTGGATGGGTCATTATGCTGAAGCGAGAACCACCTATGAAGAGCTGTTGGCTTACGCCACCCGTGTTCAGGCCAGCCTGTTTATCGGCGACGCCCTGGTCCACCTGGGCGAACTGGAGTGGCAGAGCGGCCAGTGGGCCGCAGCGCTCACCCGGCGAGAGCGTATTGTCGAGTGGCGGGAGAGTATGACGACCTCGATGGTGCCAGGGGTGTGGGCCAGCACCTTGCTGGGCTGGATGCGCAATGACCTGGGCCAGCCCCAGGCCGCCCGACAGGTCCTGGAAGAAGAATTACCCCAGGCCAGAGGGTTGGCTGAAGCGCAAACAACTGTGCCTCACCTGGGCCAGTTGGCGCGCGCTTTAGCCGGCCTGGGGCTGGAAACTGAAACTACGGCCATCGTCGAGGAGTTGTTAGCGTTGATTGACCATACGCCCGATGCTCACCGGAACAACTTCCTGGCCCTGCTCTTCGCCTGCCAGTGGTTAGTCACCCACCCTGCTGCTGGAGATCTGGCGGCTGCCCGTGCCTGTTTGAGCCGGCTGGAACGAGCCGCGCAAATCGGCAGCCCGGAAACGGAAGCCGCTTACGCTGAAGGGCAAGGGATTATTGCCCTGGCCGAAGACAACCCAACTCAGGCTGTCGAACCGTTTCGGTCCGCCGCCAGCCAGTGGCAAGCTTTGAACCGCCCCTATGACCAGCTTCGCGCCTTGCACGGTCTCGGCCAGGCCCTGCACCAGACAGGGGATACTGGCCAGGCTCAAGCGGTGTTCAATCATGCCCTCGGCCTGATTGAGACTCTGGCCGGACAACTTGGGGATACCGAACTCAAAGCGTCGTTTTTTAATTCGTTAGTCGTTCAGGAAATTGAAAACGAGTTTCGCCAAAATTAAGCTTGCTGGGCGCGCTGCAACTGCTTGTAAAACGGCTCGCCGTAAAGCTGCTCTTCCAGTTTTTTCCAGGGGATACGGACCAGAGAGCCGGCAGGTGCAAACCCAAGAAATTCGGCGCGTTTGGCCAGACCGGTGTAACTGAGGGTGGTCTGAGTTTCGTGTTTGAGCCGGACCACCACTTCGGCGGTGCATTGGCGCGGGCCGATGCCCATTTGCTTGAGGCAGGCAAAAAAGTCGGGCGTGGGAAAAATCAGCTCGGCGGCAAAGATTTCAGCCCCAATTTCGATGGGGTCTCGCTCATTGGAGACGTCGCAGTAGGCCATGGCCCGGCCGCGGTCCACCAGATGGTGTTTCAATTCGTGGGCCATGGTGAAAATCAACGGCTCCGGCGGCAATTGGCGGGCCAGCATAACCGTCGGCCCCAGGTCGTCGTCAAAATAAGCACCGCGCAACGATTTGAACTTGTGCGGCCAGAGGTCAATTTTGATGCCGTGAGCACGGTACAAGCGCCGCAGGTCCGATCTGAGCACCCGCGGCCCGGCCAGGCCATGTTCCTGGCGCACCTGCCGGGCCAGCGCCCTCATTTCGTCATAATAATTAAAATGGCTCACGCCGCCTCTTTCCGCTTCCGCCCGGCGCGGGGACGCTCCTGGTCGCCATAAACGCTGCGCGCCCGCCGAAACTCGGCATACCGCCGCAGCTCATCCAGGTCTTCCGGTTTGAGCTGCCGGGCAGCGCGGAGCAGGGCGTTTAACTGGTCGTTGGCCGGGGCTTCTTCTGGCGGGAAGAATTGCAAAATAGAGACTCCAAAAAAACGAGCCAGACTATCCAGGTCTTCCAGGCTGGGCCGGTAAGTCGCTGTTTCCCATCGAGAAATGGTATTGGCGGCCACGCCCAGCGCTTTAGCTAAAGCCTCCTGCGACAGCCCTTGCCCGTCCCCGTAGTTCAGGCGTAAATCTCGAATCCGCTGCCCGACATAATCAAAGAGATTCATACATAAATAGCCCTCCCAATTCAGGATAATAATTTACCAATAATGTTGACAAGTAACTTTTTTTCTAGTATATTTACGGTAATTATTATACTCATTTAGGAAAATATTTCAACTCTAATCGGATAATATTTTCAAAAAAGGAGCGCTGTATCTATGAAAATCCAGATCAAGCAGATCAAGGGTGACATTGTTGAGTTGGTTTTTAATCCTAGAGAGGAAGACCTGCGGGTGGGCGAAAATTTAACTCTGCGCGAAAACGGCAGCGACCGGGGCCTGATTGTGCAGGTGATTGAGTTTCGAACTGTCTCCTACCCCTCGCTGGTGCAGGAGATGCTGCAACTGGTCGCCGAGGAAGGACCGACGCCCAACCCCGCTGCGCTTGAACCGGAGGGCTTATCCGAAAAGAGTAATCTTAAACTGGCGATTGCCAAAATCAGAAAGGTTGTCCAATGGCAGCAACCAATGGCCGTCGCCTGAGATTTGGGGATGAGGAGGGGTTGAATCGTTGGGAGCAGTGGGACGGCTGGATTCCCACCCGCGATGTGACCATCGAACGCACCAGCGACGAAGAGGTTTTTGCCAATGCCACCCGCAATCTGGGCAACCCCCTGCGCTTAGGCTACACCCTGGGCGGGCATCCTTTTGATGTCGAAGGGCAAGACCTGGAAAAAGTCAATGTGGTGACAGGGGTCAAGGGCAGCGGCAAAAGTCACCTCTCCAAAGTTATTTTGCTGGAACTGATTAACAGCGGCGCGCCGTGCGTAGTTTTTGATATTAACAAAGAGTATATCCATCTGCCCCCGGTTGAGGTTGACCCGGAAACGGGCCAGATCACCCGGCGGGGCATTGTTCATCTGGAAGCCGGCGGCAATTTTCGCCTGGGAGTGCGGCAGTTTGGCCTGGCCCCCATGATGACCCTCTTGCAGCGTTTTGGCCTGCCGGAGGTGTCGGCCTTGTACTTTGAGAATCGCATCGCCCGGCTGTGGGCCGAAGCCGAGACTCTTGAACGAGAGCGGGGCCGCGCGCCGTATGTGGGCCTGGAACAAATCATGCAAATGGCCGAAAACAACGAGTTTGGCGGCGGCTCGAATGCCCTGGTGGTCAATCAAGCCATCCGCTCGCGGCTGGAGGCCATAAAAAATACCCAAATTTTTGCCCGCAATCCGCAAGAGGCCGCCTCGCTAAGCGAGTCGTACCAGCGCATCCGGCACGGCGGGGCGCTGGTGATTGACATCTCGGCCCTGTCGAACCTGGCCCGCGAAGGGTTTGTCCAGGCCATCATCGAGCTGGTGAAAGATCTATGTTTGTGGGAGATTGCGCACGGCAGCCACCGCTTCCCCTTTATTTTCTTCGAGGAAGCCCACCTGTACGTGTCGCGCCACAGCATTGATTACATCGTCACCCGCGCCCGCCACCTGGGCATTACCAGTTTTTTTGTAACCAATATGATTCACGGGCTGGATGAGACCATCCTGCGCCAGGCTGACAATCTCTTTTTATTACGTATTCCCTTCGACGACGATGTGCGCCACGTATCGCGGGGAGCCGCCACCGACTACGAGACGATGGCTTCTTTTGTGCGCCGGCTGCGCCAGCACCACGCCCTGGTCATCGGCAACGCCACCGCTCAGTATCCTTTGATTTTCAGAGTTAATCCGTTGACCGGAATCAATACCGCCGGGGAAACGCGCTTTTTCTTTCGCCGTGGGAATAGTGAACAGTAATCAGTTATCAGTAATTAGTTTAACTGTTCACTGAATACCGATTACTGGCTACTGAATACTGATTACTACTTTTGGAGGAACTATGAAAAAGCTAAAAGGCGCTGCCGGGTACGCCGTCGAGTGGCTGCAAACGGACCAGCGCGGCCAGGGCGAACCTTATATCAAGCCTTCATCGCTGGCGAAGGGCTGCATGCTGTACGTAGCTTTTGAACTGCAAGGCCAGCCCAAACCACCGTTTGAGGCGCGGGTGGGTCGCATCCTGTCGGTGGGCACCGACAGTCACCGCCGTTTGCAGCGTGGGCTGTCACGGGCCTGTCTGGCCCAGGAAGTCTTTTTTGAAATCCCGGAGTACCGCATTCACGGCTTTTGCGACGGCATCTTATACATTCCCCCCGATAAAACGGTTGAGGAGTCTGTGGCCGGGTTCTGGGTGCTGGAGTTCAAAACCGTCGCGGCCAGTGAGTTCGACAAGCTCAAAGCGGCTAAAGTTCCCAAAGATGAACATATTCTCCAGGCCCAGGTTTATCTGTGGGGTTTGACCGAATATTACGGCGGGGCGATTCCGCTCAACGGGGCAATCATCTACTATGAAAACCGGGATACTCTGGACCACCTGGCTCTTGAAGTCTATCCCGACCCAGAGATGATGGCCGGCTGGCTGGAACGAATCAAGCAAATGCTGGCCGGGCTGGCCGAAGATCGGCTGCCGGAAGAGGATGTCCTGCCGCCGGATCATTGGGCGCACACTTACTGCGCTTATCTCGACATCTGCGAACCGGGCAAGCGCGCTTTGGAATGGCAGAAAGGCCAGCCCAAACAACTGCCCGACAAGGTCATGGCCGATATGATTGCCAAGCGCATTGTGGCCAAAAAGAGCGCCGAGGCGATGACCGGCAAGAAAAAGAACGGGCCGCGCTCGCTGCTGGAGTTGGCTGAGGATTTGAATTGGTAATAACCTGCGTTCAATATTTTACCGAAAATCACCCTTCGATACGGGCGATAACCTTATAGGCTTTCGCGCAGCGTACCCTATGAGTATGAGGTCTGCCCCTTGACTCCCCATTTTCAGGCGTGATATAATTTGGCAACGTCTTACCGCTTTTTTGAGCACAACTCGTTTTGGACTTACCCAAATGACCACGCCCCGCTGTCCTTTTTGTAATGCTCAGGGCCTTGATTTGCTCAAGATCGAGCAAACAGCCTTGTTTCAGGTGGTCTGCTGCGGCCAGTGCGGAGCTATTCATGGCATTTTACCCCTGGCCGCCACACCCGTTGAAATCCCAAACAATCGCCCTCAATCAGCTCAACTGCCAAAAGAAACCCCAGGGCAAGACCAAACCAAAAACAGCGCATTAATGCCAGTAGAAACAGCTTTGGACGAACACCCCAGACCTATCCCGGAGCAGTCCCCCTCAGCTAAAGCCCAAGCCCTGGAACCTAAACCAGCGGTCAAGAAGCCCTTGACCAAAGACCAGATTGGCTTAATGGCCCTCGGCAAAGGCTTTTATTCAATGGCCTTTGATGCCCCCTTGTGCCCCAAGTGCAATATTGAGATGATTGAAGAGAAAGTACCAGAGGGGCACAAAGAGGCAGGTCAATCTTTTTGGAAATGCCCCAATTTTCAGACTTGTAAACAGTGGCTGCTGATTAAAAACTAAAAACCGAGGAGGTATAACAGTGGCAGATTGGCTAGATGATCTTTACAAGATCCGGCGTGAAGATGAGGAGCGTGAGAATAAACATAAAAAAGATACTTCCCTCGATTTAAGCGTTTTGGGGCGGCGTGACCAGGCCATTAGCGCAATGAGAGTGATTGAAGCTCACAAGCTTTTGAGGCGAGTCAATGATGCCTTATTGAATGGCAAAGGGATTATTAAAGATATTCAAGACGCCCAGTATGATCAGGGATTGGCATTGATCTGGCAAGGACCTGTCTCCAAAGCGCGGCCACCTCGTCTTGACGATCCTGACAACTGTCGCTTCATCATAGTTACAGCCAGAGGGAAACAGGTGTTTGTCAATCATAACCCTCTCAAAGGCATTACTCCTGAAGAGTTCAAGGCTGCTTTGGTTAAAGCGGCTAAAGAACCGATTGAACAACAGTGTTAAAATCGGCTAGAAAGGCGTTGGACACGTTCAATTTCCTCCAAAACCTTCAGATTTAACTCACCCGCTGACAAGTGGGGGTAGCGCCGGCGCAGGCAGCCGCGGATCAAGCCGACGGCCAATTCGCGGGCGTCGAGCAAACGCTGCCAGCGCCGGACGAGCGACAGGCGAGCCGATAATTTTAGGTGTTCTATATCTATCGGATCAAAATGATAGGTCATGGTTACCTATCCCCGAAAAACTCCAGACGAGGCGCAGCCGCCGTGAGGATAGCCTGGGAACGAGGGGCGGACCACGTAGCCGTAATCGCCTGGGCCAGGGTCTCGATCAGGGCAGGAACATCGGTGGGGGCGGTGGGGTGTAGGCCCTCGCTAACGACGAGGGCGCGGCGGGTTTCCGGGCTGATGGTCGAGCGGCGGCTCTGGCGGAAGGTCCAGCGGCGGGCGTGGACCTGATTGGCGGCGTCGGCAAAGATGACTTCGCCCGGCTCCGGGGTTTCGATCTCGCCGCTGAAGGCCAGGTACTGCTCGTCGCCGCGGGCGTGGCGCACTTCGAGATAACCCTCCACCCCGGCCAGATCAAACACGGCTACCGGCAGGGCAAAGGCCAGCGAGACGGCATTGCATAAATCCACCAGCGGATGCAGGCGCGGCAAATCGTCTTCTTTGCGAAAACGACGCAGCAGCGCTTCGGCGGCAGAGCGGTATTGGGTCGGTTTCAGTCCCAGCTGGGCATAAGCCCGCCGCCAGGCCGACACCTCCGGCAGGTCAGACTCGGTCCCCCGGCTCAAGCGCTCGCGGGCGCGCTGATACCAGGGTGGCAGCAGCGGCTCCACATCGGCCTCCGGGTGAAGCCCTTCGACCAGCAGCAGGCCGGGCACAAGCTGGGGGAACTGCTGCCAAATTTCAGAAGAATGAGAGAAATGCATTGCTTAAAAGGGAACTAAGGGAACTGAAGGAACTGAGGGGTAAATTCCCTTAATTCCCTTAGTTCCCTCAGTTCCTTAATCTCCTTTTTAGTTTGGGGTTGTTACTGCACTGGCCTGGCAATGACAATGGCCCGGTGGGTGTTGTTGGTGTAGGGCCAGCACGTTACCAGGGTCAGGCGCTCCTCGTTGAAGGGGCCAATCCACTTGGCATTTTCGCGGCGGATGGCGTCGGGTTCGCCTTTATCTTTAACAATAAATTTATCCACCACCGCATACTTGTAAGGCTGATCGCCCAGATAAATGGTGATAATATCGCCCACGTTCAGATCAATGGTGTAGCGAAAAACTTCACCCTTGATATTATGATGGCCGGACAGGACAATATTGCCGCCCTGGCCGGGCAAAGCCGTGTTTTTGTGCCAGCCAGCGGCATAATCGGCCACGCTCCAGATATTGGTCGGCACACCGCCGCGATCTTCCGTCACCCAGCCGACGCCAATCACCGGAGCGTCCAGGCCAATCGTTTCGGCCACAATCCGGGTAATCGGCGAAGCAGCGGCGTCATTGGGCGAGGCCGGCACGGCTTCTGCACCCGCCGGTTCCTCAACCACCAGCGGGTTGCTTTCCAAAGACAATGCTTCGGCGGTGGGTTCTACCGTTGGCTCAACAACCGTCGGGGTAGGGCTGGGTTCGGGGGTAACGGTCACTTCCGGCGTTGGCGAAACACGAGGGACGCGGGTACTGGTGGGTTTGACCAGCAGCACGGTGTCGCCCAGTTGGCTGACCGCCGTCGGAGAGGGGGTCGCAAAGACGATGGTCACGGTAGGCCGAGGGCTAGGGCTGGGTCGAGGGGTGGGCGTCTCGGTTAAGTCGGTTACGGATACTTCCAAAATGCGGGCGGGTGGGGGTTTGCTGGCCTCAATCTGGTACTGCACAAACATCCAGGCCCCGGTAGCCAGCAGTGCCACGCCAACCACAATCAGTAACGAGCTAAATATCTGCCGGCCTCTGGCTGAAGGCGCCGCCAGAGGCTGTAACTCCGGCGGCTTGGGAAATTGGGTGGATAAATTGTCGCTCACGTCAGGTCAAGCTCTCCCTGGTTTCGAAGTCTCATGCGGCAGATAGGTTGACATGGTAATTAGCTGCGGCTAATCTGTCAAACCAACCAGGCCGCCAAAATCCTTTTGACAAAGCATGTCGCCTTTGTTATAGTACCGCCGCTTCATTAATCATCCGTGAGACACTGCCCATGCTTGCCAACAACAAAAGGGCATCTGGTTACGGCCTGGGCCTGCTGCTGGTGGCTGCGGCCCTGCTCTACCTGTTGACCCTGGACAACGGCCTGCGCCCCGACGAGTTGACCGGCGGCGACCTGATTACTCATCAATACGCCCAAGTTGAAGGCCGGCCCAGCAACGCTCCCGGCTATCCCCTCTACACTCTGGGCGGCTGGCTCTGGTTTCGCCTGGGGCGCTTCCTCCTGAACTGGGCGCTCAATCCCATCCAAATCCTCTCGCTCTATTCCACCCTGTGGGGACTGGCTTCATTGCTGGTACTCTACCTGATTTTGCTCCGGGTGACCCGCCAGGAGTGGCCGCTTGCCCTGCTCTTGGCGGTTTTTTACGCCGTCACCTTTTTTTTCTGGTATTACGCCGTCACCACCGAACAATACACCAGCGCTGTGCTGCAAACTCTGCTAATCATTTGGCTGGCTTTTCGGTGGGACGAGCAGCCCCGCGACTCCACCTTGCTCTGGCTGGCCTTTCTCGCCGGCACAATGCTGGCGAACATGGTCACGACGCTGTTTATTTTGCCGCCGCTGCTGTGGTTTATTTTTTCCAAACAAGACCGGCCTGCGCTTTTAAGGCCCAAACTTATCTTGACCGCCATCGTCCTGGCCCTTTTGCCCCTGCTGAGTTATCTCTACATTTTCATCAGCGGCGCCCTCCACCCGGAATGGCGCGGCGCAGGCGAATGGCCCAACGCCTGGGCCTGGTTTGTGGATTTTCTGACCATCCAGCAGGGCCGCGATGAGCTGGCCCCCGGCCTGAGCTTGCAAAATTTCTTCACCGCCGAGTTTCCGGCCCTGATGGGGCAAGAATTAACCTGGCCTGTTTTTTTCGGCGGGCTGGTGGGACTGGCTTTTCTGGGCCGGCGGCGGGCCATTTTTCTTTACAGCACCCTGCTGAGCTACTTCATCTTTTGCTGGCTCTACCGCTTTGGCAACTGGTTTCAGGTGATTATCCCGGCCTATCCTATATTTATTATCGGCGTGGCTGCCGGCCTAAAGCGAATCAGCCGCGAAGCGTGGGCGAATGAGCGAAGAAACGAGGAGGCGAGGACGCGAGGAGGCGAGGACGCGAGGAGGCGAGGACGCGAGGAGGCGAGGACGCGAGGAGGCGAGGAAACTTCACGCGCCACGCACCAGTGCGAAGCCTCCCCTTGGGACGCACCACGCACCACGCACCACGCCTCCACCACGCCTCACTTCCTACTCCTCACTTCCTACTCCCTACTCCTTCTCCTCCTCCTCTACCGCTTTACCACTAACCTGCCCCGCGCCGACCAGAGCCATCTCCCCGCTGACACCGGCCTCGATCCTGGCTGGGCTATTCTGGCCGACCGGCCTGAGCCACCAGCGCTCATTGCCAGCGACTTTTCAGAGCAGGTTGCGCTACAATATCTGGGTACGGTTTGGGGTGCTGTGCCGGGTATTGATCCCCTTGAGCCGGGAAGCTTTACTTCATCCGCTACAATAGGACAAGCTGACACGCGAAGCGTGTCCTACTATATTAGCCGCCGGGCGGCTGCGGTTGTGCCGGAGGCGATTAATCAGGGAGAGAGGTATCCCCAGGCAGCCGGGGAGCAGCTTGTGGCCTTGTGGCCCGCGCCGCGCCGGGAAATTCCGGCAACGGCCTTGCCGCTCGACTTACGGTTTGGCGAGACGCTTAAATTGGTCGGATGGGAAAAAGTGGACCCGGCCTACCCTTTACCGGACGATGTTGCCGGCCGGTTAGCACGGGCCAACTGGCAAATCGCCTTGTACTGGCAAGCCTCGCAGCCGCTCGCCGAGGATTACACTGTTTCGGTCAGGCCATTGGTCGGGGGGCAGTTAATTTCGGTCAACGGAGAGGCGTTGATTCAGGATCACCGGCCGGTGTGGAACCTCTACCCGACCCACCGCTGGCGGCCCGGCGAAATTGTGCGCGATGTTTACGCCCTCTCTCTGCCACCCGAAGTGCCCCCGGAGTCCATCCAGGTAATTGTCTATAAAACCACCGGCAGTGGCTTTGAAAATCTGGCAGAGCAAACAATTATGACGCGATGAGGCGATGAAAAGTGAGGCGGTGATAAACCCTCCCATCCTCGCAGCCTCGCCTCTTCGCCTCACTCTTCCACGTTTGCCTGCATCTTCTCCACGGCCTGTTCAGGCGTTAATTCGCCTTCAAGCACTTGCCGCAGCGGTTCGCGCATGGCGTTGAGCAAGGCGTCGGCGTTAACGCCCAGGGGAATGGTGCGCCCGGCGAGCATCTGCTCGGCGCTGAGACGGAGAGCCGAATCATTCACAATCAGCGGGTCGTCCAGCGCCTCGCGGCGGGTGGGCAGCAACCCAAAGCGCACGGTTCGATCCAGTTGGCGTTCCGGACGGGTGATAAATTCCACAAAGGCCGCGGCGGCCCGAGTCCGGTTGCCGCTGGCGGCGCGGCTGATGGCCCAATAGCGAGCCAGTACCAGCGGGGCTGCCGCCTGGCTTTCGTCCTCCTCAATCACATTGGGCAGCAGCGCGACGCCCCAATTGATCTTGGCCGAACGGCCCAGTTCCCCAATCGCCCACTCCCCATCAATGACCATGGCCAACTGACCGGCCAAAAATTGAGTCCGCATTTCGTCGTAGGTCGCCAGGGGAGACAGGCCATTTTTAGAGTCGTGCCAGCCCAGGTAAAGTTCCAGCGCCTTTTGCATTGTCGGTGTGTCGAGAGTGGGCCTTCCGGCCGGATTGGTCAGCCAGCCGCCGTAAGCGGGCAGCCAGGGCAGTAACCATAGCGGGTCGTAGCTGTTGATGCCCAGAATTGGCGCTGAACCCTCCTTTGCCAGCTTTGCCAGTTCAGCGGTATCATCCGGCGGTCTGTCCAACAAGTCTCGATTGTAAAACAGCAGCAAATGAAAACCCGCCGTATCAGCCAAGCCCCAAAGCTGGTTATCTCGCCTGGCTCCTTGCAGCGTGATTGAGGCAAAGCTGTCGAGAAACGCCGGGGCATAAAAGTCCGCCATGGGCGCAAGCTGCTCGGCCCGCCATAAACTGCCCAGCAGCACCGGTGAAGCCAGCACCACATCAAATTCAATTTCGCCGGCCATCAGGGGGGTCATAAAATTTTCGGGGCTGTCATAGGGGCGCAAGGTGATGGTGTAATGAGGAAACTCTTTTTGAAAGGCTTCCGCATCCTCGGCCAGCGCTTTGTTCTGAGCCTCGGGCAGGCTGGCCCACACCAGTAAATTTGTTACCGGAGGGGTGGGGCTGGGCGCAGGGGTGCGGGTGGGCGTGGCCGACGCACGGGGCGTCGCCGCTGCACTCGCCGAAGTGGGAGTTCGGGTCGGCGTAGCGGTGGGCCAGGGCGTGGGCGAAGGGGGCGGCGTGGGTGGAACGCAGGCGGTCAAAATACACAGCAGGATGAAGCTAAACAGCAGCAAATGGGGCCTGTGACGAGGAGTCATAGGGCCAGTTTAACGCAGGGAGGGGGAGTGTGTCAAACCAACCAACGAAAATAGAAGATGGTAGATGGAAGATAGAGGATGGGTTACGACTCAGGCATGTCATTTCGAGGCCGTAGGCCGAGAAATCTTCCCCGCTCACAGGCTATTCAGGCACCAACCTGGAAGATTTCTCCTCGCAGGCTCGTCGAAATGACATGATGCCTACGTAGTTACGAGGATCGAGGATAGAAGGTAGAAGATGGCAAAACCCTGTGGCAGTTCGTGGTCATTTATCCAGGCAGGTTGCGCTGGCCTGCAAGACAGCCAAGCGCCTCTTCGCTTCCTCGCCTCTTCGCGTCTCCGCCGCGGGCAGGCCAACCTGCTCGACCAGGAAGCTGGCTGCCACTGCGCCGTACAATCCGGCCAGGCGCAAATCGCTAGTTTGAACCCAGCCGGCCAAAAAACCACCGCAAAAGGCATTGCCCGCGCCGGTGGGATCAATCACTTGCGTTTCAAAGGCGGGGATGTGCCAGGTTTCGCCCGTACCGGCGCGGTGGACGATGGCCCCGCGTTCCCCCTGGCGGAGCGCCACCATCTCAGCGCCCGCTGCGACCAGCCGCCGGATCAGTTCCAGCGGCTCGGCCGGGCCGACCAGCGAGGCCGCTTCTTCGTCGTTGGGTGAAAAAATTTGCCCCGCCGACAGCAGCGCCCGCAGTTCGGCTTCAGCCAGAGGCCGAACAGCGGGTCGAAACGGTTCAATGCTAACGATGGCTCCGTGAGTACGCAGCGCTTTGATAAAGTCCAAATCGGGGTCTTCGGGGTGGAGGCCCAGGTGAAAACCGCGGGCCTGCCGGTAGCTGTCCGGCAAATTCTCCAGGCGGCGGCCCAACTGCGCCCCAATCGCCGGGCCATGGACACGCCAGACCTGGGTGCGGCGGCCATCCGCTTCCAAAATTTGCCAGGCGCGCGGCGTGGGCCATTGAGTTGAAGAGCGCAAGCCGGTAGTATCAAGACCGCTCGATTGCAACCAGGCCAGCGCTTCAGCGGGCAAATCGTGGCCGACTCCCCCTACCAGCCCGACCTGCTCGGCCCACAGCTTCATACCAAAAGCCGTCTGGGGGCCACCGCCGCCCAAAACGCCCATCGCCGTCCGGCCGTCGGGGAAAACTATGTCGTCAATGATCAGGCCAAAAGCGACGAAATCCATGTCTTAAAACTTTGCGTAAATTTATAGCGAATTGCCCTTGTGGGCCGCGCCACTGTTTTGCATTCTCGCCCCATATAGACCCGAAACCGCTTGTCTGGCTGGCCCGCCCCGGCATGAATGCCAGGGCTAAGGAACAGCGCCGGGTCAACCCGGCTTTAGCCCGATTCATCGGGTGCTGCGGCATAGTCCGGCGACTTCATCGCCGGACGAGCGCCAGAGGCAAGGGCGTCTGTGAGAGTTTTCGAACGCTCTCGGGTCCATATAGGCCCACGACCCGCATTATGCACCAGCACCCCGGCTTCGAGCACGAAGTAGGTGTGCGGCCCCTTGACCGTGAAGTTGTAGACCAACTCCGGCTCGTCAAGCTTGACCCGCTCGACGGCCAGCACTTTGGCAAAGCCCCCATCCGACCGGCGCAACCGATCCCCAATGGTCAGATTTTCGGCCCACAGCCAGCCTTTCCCTTCGACGTAAACAGGGTGATCCGGCGTGATTTCCATTGTCGTCGGTTGGTCGGCTGGTCGCTTGGTCGGTTGGTCGTCATCGGTCTTGGTATTCAGTTGTACGTCGTCTTCATTATCACCATCTTCATTGTCTACGTCAAGCGTAACCCGCAAAACTTCATCGGTCGGGTGATTGGTCAGGGCGACAACTTCAAAGTAGCCTTGCTCGCCGGTTTCGGGGTCTTCGGCCAGCACCTTATCGCCAACCTTGATTTCTTCAATCGGCTTTTGGCCTTCCTCGGTCTCGACCGGCGTCCCGGCGGTGAAGGAGTTGCCGGGGCAGCCAGGGTTCAGTCTATTACTCAAAGCCCCCTCAGAACCGCCGGAGAAGGCCGCTCGTGTCTCCGCCTGGCTGAATACCCGCCGCTCGCCCATTAGCTCGTCCATCCGGCTCAGCGAGAGCGCTGCTTCGTCGGCATTATCGGCCAGCCGCCCGGCGTCTACCGCCGCTGCGGCAACCTCATCGGCCACCTGGCCGGCGTTACGACCAAACCGGCTGACGGTTTGGGCCAGTTCGTCTGCCTGGCGCAGCCCGCCCTGGCCGATTTCTCGCAGAGCTTTGGCCCCCGTTTTGAGCGCGCCTAAGCCTTTGTCGGCTATGTCCAGCCCTTTGCCCACCAGCTTGGCCGGACTCAACTTGTTGGCCGCTCGGCCTAACAGGGCCAGCCCGTCCATCAACTCATCCGCCCCGGTGAACAGCCCCAATAAGCCTGCCCCCAAGGCCAGGCCCCATTCCGCTTTGCTCAGTTTCCGCCCCAAGCGTTACTTTAACAAAAAAGCGCCTCATTGCTGAGACGCTTCAGTTATAAACCGAGTGAGTATTATATCCTTAACTTGATCCACTAAACTATATTTTACTGCAAGACTCCGGGAAACATTCTAGCATACGCCTCTAAGTAGCGAATTAATAAGGTAGGTAAACGCTCAAATTCTTCACCAATCATTTGGCAATACCCTTCTCGCTCAAAACGAAAAAAAACTCCCATTTCTTTAGCAACAGCAGTAAGTCCGTTCATCCTTTGTCGAGGGAGTGACAGTTGTTCTATATTCCACCAATTATCATAATCAAAATCCTTTATTACTGCTGCCATACGGTACTGACTCAGTAGCTCATCCGGTGGACGAGCTACATTGAGCAATACAAGTCGCTGTGGAAGTGTTTTCCTTAGATTTGGTTCACATTCATCTAGGTTTTGTTCAAAAGAGAGACCACGTTGCCGGGGGTACAAGATGATAATTCCCATCGGTGGTGCCTCATGCAGAAAAGTTTCGAGAAGTACTACATTTGCTGTTGTTCGCTCTCTAAACTCATTGACCAATTGAATGTAATTTGCTGCCTCGTGAACTGTCTTTGGGCTGGGAGACGATTTTGAAAAGAAAGTCTCCCCCACTTGCAATGGTTCTACTATGACTGTTATATTCTTGATACTCATATAATCTTATTTTCTCCAGGATCATAATATGCTCTTAAGGCGCTTTTTGTACCTGTGCAGTAATCTCACGAATAGTAGGAATAATAGGAGTATCATCAGGCACGTTGTGCAGATTATAAAATTGCTGAAGTTCCTCATAATTTGGGTTGCGGAATGGAGCTGTTCTTAACTGAGAAATTGGAACTTCGGGGTCCACTTTCAGTGCGAATGAACCAGGAACAATTTTATGACCGGACTGAATAATAGATGTCTCTGCATAGCGTACTGAATGGGTATGCACAATTAATTCTTCTAAGGGTTTATCTGGATAGTTGCGTCTTAGCCATTCTAGATGCAGAAGTGTGTCATCATTTACAACTTCACTCCATTTAACGCGCTCCAATCCCCCAAACGGAATATCTAGTTTTTTCATTTGATACATTGTAAAGAAAGCTACCGTTGGCGTTCCACGGCTAGGATCTAAAGGAGGCCCAGCCATGATCCAATTAGGTAATCTCTCCACATCTGGTACATGAGGATCCTGTAGATAAGCATGCCTTAAAGTGAGAGTCTTCGATTCTGAATCGTATATTCGTGAGAAAGTACCCTTTCCTATTCTACCATCTCCAAAGTCAAACTCAACTTTAGTATCAATGAAACTGATCGTATTACTCTTAAACACATCCTCGTTTGTAATTCCCCATCCAGATGGCAAGTCATTCGGATCAAGTGGAATATTTTCGTACAATCCAGGTATAGGCTCCACCACACGCTTTCGAAGTTGGCTAGTTGGCTCCAGATACTCAACATAGTCCTCATAAAATCCGCAATCAGTATTATGCACCAGCACCCCGACTTCGAGCACGAAGTAGGTGTGCAGCCCCTTGACCGTGAAGTTGTAAACCAACTCCGGCTCGGCCAGCTTGACCCGTTCAACGGCTAATACTTTAGCCCAACCCCCATCCGACCGGCGCAGTCTATCGCCAACAGCCAGGTTCTCGGCCCACAGCCAGCCTTTCCCCTCGACGTAAACCGGGTGGTCGGGCGTGAGTTGGAGGGTTGGAAGGTTGTAAGGTCGGAAGGTTGGCCGGTGCTCATCGTCAGCCCCGCTATTCAGTTGTGCTTCATCATCATTATCACCATTCTCGGTATGGGTGTCAAGGGTTTCAGTTTCTTTCTCAGCCTTAGCCTCTACCGTAACCTTCAAGATTTCGTCGGTGAGGTGGTTGGTCAGGGCGACGACTTCAAAGTAGCCTTGCTCGCCGGTTTCGGGGTCTTCGGCCAGAACTTTGTCACCAACTTCAACCTCCTCAATGGGCTTTTGGCCTTCCTCGGTCTCGACCGGCGTGCCGGCGGTGAAGGAGTTGCACTGGTTCAATCTGTTGCTCAAGGCCCCCTCAGAACCGCCGGAGAAGGCCGCCCGCGTCTCCGCCTGGCTGAACACCCGCCGCTCGCCCATCAGTTCGTCCATCCGGCTCAATGAGAGCGCCGCTTCATCCGCGTTGTCCGCCAGCCGCCCAGCATCTACCGCCGCCGCAGCGACCTCGTCGGCTACCTGGCCGGCGTTGCGCCCAAACCGGCTGACGGTCTGGGCCAGCTCATCTACCTGGCTCAGCCCGGCCTGGCCGATTTCCCGCAAAGCTTTGGCCCCCGTTTTGAGCGCGCCTAAGCCTTTGTCGGCTATGTCCAGCCCTTTGCCCACCAGCTTGGCCGGACTCAACTTGTTGGCCGCCCGGCCCAACAGGGCCAGGCCATCCATCAGTTCATCCGCGCCGGTGAACAACCCCAATAAGCCTGCCCCCAATGCCAGCCCGATTTCAGCCTTGCTCAACTCTCGCCCGGTCAGCGGGTCCACCCCGATCAGGCCCGATACGGCATCGTACAAATCGCCGATCACCGGGATCATGCCGATGATGACATCCGGGTTTTCCAGGACGAAATTTTTGACCTCTCGCCCCACTTTGTTCAGGGTCGGCGAGTTGGGGATATAGGGACCGCAGTCAAAGCCGTGACAGTTGTTCCAGTGGTTGGTCCAATCCTGCTCGAGTTCCTGGCCAATCTTTTGGGTGGTGTCCATCACGGCCCGCCCGGCATCACGGATGCCGACAAGCAGGCTGCCGATGCCGCACGGCCCTTGGCGATGGCCCTGGCTCTGTTCGCGGGGTTCGGGGTCGCTCTGGTTTTGCCAGAATTGGCCTTCCTGTCCAATGGCCGAGCGCTGCGCTCCTTGACTGCCCAGGTTCCCGGCTGCGCCCAGGTGAGAGCGGTTGAAGCCATTTTTACCCAGGGAACCGGCGTAGGCCAGTTGGGTCTGCAACGGAGCGGTATAGCTGTTGATCAGGGCTTGCAGCTTGGAGTTCTGGGGCTGCGCCCGCTCTCGCGGTTGCTGTAGCGTACCCACCCACAACCCGCTGGGGTCGGCGTAATTGACGGGGTTATTGAAGGCGTAAGCGTAATGATGCAGCGTCCGCGGGTCACCGGGCGTGCCCATGATCGGGTCGGATTGCAGGAAGCGCCCGGTGGCGGGGTTGTAGGTTCTGGCCCGCAGGAAGAGCTGGCCGCTGGTCGGGTCTTGTTCTTCGCCAGCAAAGCCATAGGCCGACCGCGGACCGCCGACCGATGACCGCTGCAAGAGGCCGCCGAAGGGGTCGAAGCGTTGGGTCAGCAGCAGGTGGCCGGTGGGGTCGGGAATCCCCTAACCCCGCCAAGAATTATGGTTGGCAAATACGTTGGTGATAAAGGGCCAGCAACCGCTCCGAGTCCACACCCAGGCAAACATTCACGGCCGGTTGGCCAGTCCAGGGGTTAGAATCTCGCCAGTGCTGAAAGCGATCCAGCAGGGTTTGTCCGGTAGCGATGCCTTCGGTCACCACGCGCAGCGGGCCGCGCACGGTGGTAAACAAAGTGGGGTCCAGCACATAGGCGATAGCCGAAGGGTCGTGGGTGTGCATCCCGGCCAGGCCATGCGTCTCGTAATGAAAATCTCGATAGAAGCGGCTGATGGCGTAAATAAATTCAGCCGTAGGGGAACCGGAGGCGTTGAGCGCCGCCATGTAAGCGTCGCTCATAATCGTTTGGAGGGTCACATCCAGGCCGACCAGCGTCACCGGCCAACCGGCGGTGAAGACCCTGTCGGCGGCGTGAGGGTCGTTGATGATGTTGGCCTCGGCGGCGGGGTTGACATTGCCGTTGACCGTAACCGCTCCGCCCATCACGACCACCTCGGCCACATTTTCGGCCAGACGCGGCTCCAAAGCCAGGGCCAGGGCCAGGTTGGTCAGCGGGCCGATGGGGACCAGGGTAATTTCACCCGGCTGGGCCATGACCGTTTCGACAATGAACTGCACCGCCGGTTTAGCAATCGGCTGGCCTTGCGGCGGCGGCAAATTAATGTTGCCCAGCCCATCGCGGCCATGCACAAAATCGGCCACCGACTCCAGCGGCACAATCAGCGGCGCTTCGGCCCCGTGGGCTACCGGAATGTCGGGCCGCCCGGCAAATTCCAGCAGGCGCAGCGCATTTTGGGTGGCTAAAGGGGTGTAAACATTGCCAAAGATGGTGGTCAGCCCCACCAGTTCAATTTCCGGCGATTTGAGCGCCAGCAGGATGGCCATGGCGTCGTCCACGCCGGGATCGGTGTCAATGATGATTTTTTTAGACATCAGTGGGTTTCGCTTTGTTACTACTCAGGCTCATGTCATTTCGAGCGACGAAGGAGCGAGAAATCCCCAGGGCGCAACACGTAAAAGTAAGGTCGTAGAGGATTTCTCCCTGCGGTCGAAATGACATGGCTGAGCAGTTACCATTTTTCTGTGTAATCCGTGAAATCTGTGGTTAGTTTTTGGAGATAACCCTTCAACTGCTCAGGGCCAGGGCGATTTGGGCGGCCAACCGGGCGTTGTTGAGCAGCAGGGCGATATTGGCCGTTTTGCTGCGCGCTCCGGAGAGATCGCTGACCCGTTGCAGCAGATAGGGCGTGACGGCTTTGCCGGTGATGTGCCGGGCGGCGGCGTCTTGCAGGGCTTCTTCAATCACTTCCTGCGCTTCGGCGGCGGGCCATTCCGCTTCCGCCGGGATGGGTTGGGCAATTAGCGTCCCGGCGTTCAAGCCCAATTGATCGTGAGCCTTGATGATGGCGGCAATCTCCTGCGGCGTTTCGACGCGCAGTTCAAGCGGCAAACCGCTGCTGCGGGAATAAAAGGCCGGAAATTCGCCGGTTTGGTAGCCGATAACCGGCACACCCTGCGTTTCGAGCACCTCCAGGGTCAGGGGCAGATCGAGAATGGCCTTGGCTCCGGCGCAGACCACCGCCACCGGAGTGCGGCCCAATTCTAACAGATCCGCCGACTCGTCGAAGGGCTGGCCGCGATGCACCCCGCCAATGCCGCCGGTGGCAAAAACGCGAATCCCGGCCCAGTGCGCAACCATCATCGTTCCGGCTACGGTCGTGGCCCCATCCTCGCGGCGGGCGACCACCCAGGAGAAATCCCGGCGCGAGCATTTGCGCACGTTTTTGGCCGACCCCAGGTAGAGCAACTGCTCCGGGGTCAAGCCGACCGTAATTTCTCCGCCCAAAATAGCAATGGTCGCCGGAACTGCGCCCTGCTCCCGCACCGCCGCTTCGATGGCCTGAGCCACCTCGATGTTTTCCGGGGAAGGCAGGCCGTGGGTAATGACGGTCGACTCAAGGGCCACGACGGCCCGGCCTTGTTCCAGGGCGGTTTTTACTTCCGGTTGAAAATTTAATTGAGGAGGCATGTCAGCAACACTTTCAAATTTTAGAAATCTAATGAGGCCAGAAAATCTCACGCAAAGTCGCCAAGAACGCCAAGAAAATTTTTCCCAAAAACTTTGCGTCTTTGCGCCTTTGCGAGAGAACCCTTTTTGGCTCTGGCTTATCCAGGTTAGGGATTATAAACCTGAATCCGTTTGCCAGGCACTCGCTGGGATAGGCGCGCCATACTCCGGTTGACCTGGCGAATGATTTCGGCTTTATCCAGGGTTAAAATTTGGCGGTCGCGCATGATAATTTGACCGTTGATAATGACCGTTTGGACATCGCTGGCGCGGGTGTTGTAAACCAGGCTGGCGGTCAAGCTGTGCAGCGGTTGGTGGTGCGCCCCACTCAAATCTACCAGAATCACATCGGCCAGGTAGCCGGGAGAAAGTTGGCCGATTTTATCGGCCAGCCCCACCACCGCGGCGCTGTCGCGGGTGGCCATCTGCAAGGCCTGGCGAATGGTCATCACTTCCGGGTTGCGGGCTTCGTGTTTTTGCAGCATCGCCATCAGGCGCAAACTCTCAAAAATATCGAGGGTGTTATTGCTGACTGCGCCATCGGTGGCCAGCCCTACCGAAATGCCAGCCTCCTGCAAAGCCAGGATGGGAGTCAAGCCCATGCCCAATTTGAGGTAAGTTTTCGGCGCGTGAGCTATTCCCACCGGCCCGGCGGCTTGCCGGAGCAGCTCAATATCCTCCGGCAAAATGCCGCAGCCGTGCGCAATGATGACCGGAACATTCAAGACGCCCGTTTCGGCCAGCACCCGGATCGGGGTGATACCCCGCTTTTGCAAACTGGCCTGGGTCTGGCCCATCTCCTCGGCAGCGTGGATATGAATCCCCACCCCCAGCCGTTGGGCGTGGGCCACTGTTGCCCGCAAAAAATCGTCATCACAAGTGTAGGGGGCGTGAGGGGCCATCCAGGTGGTGATGCGGCCCTCGGCCTGGCCCTGCCAGCGTTCCACAAAAGCGGCGGTTTCGGCCAGGGCAGTGTAGCCCCGGTCGCCAAAAACGGCCCAGCCCAGGGCGGCCCGTGTGCCGGCCTGTTCAACCGCGCGGGCCGCCTGGTCCATAAAAAAGTAGTGATCGGCCACGGTGGTCACCCCACCCTCGATCATCTCGACCAGCCCCAGCAGCATGCCCCAATAAACATCCTCTTCGATCAGGTTGCTTTCCAGGGGCCACATAAATTCGTTAAACCAGCGCTCGATGGCTACATCTTCGGCCAGGCCGCGAAAGATGACCATCGGCACGTGGGCGTGGGTGTTGATCAGGCCGGGCATAGCCAGCATCTGCCGGCCCTCCAGCAATTCGTGAGCCTGACCTATATCCACTTGACCCGTCGGCAGGATGGCGGCGATTTTGCCGGCGTCAATCAGCAGGTCGCAGTTGCGTTGGATGTCGCCGCTAGAGGTCAAAATATGGCAGTTGTGGATGATGAGATCGTACATAACCTACTCGTTGTAATTATCCAGCAGGATTTTGAGTGAATGTTCATCTACCTGTTTAACGGCCTGAACGTTGCGCTGGGCAATTTCGTAAAGGCCGGCGGCTATTTGCTCAAAATTGTAGGCCGGGTTGGCTCGATTGAGCGTTTCAATATGCTCCAGGGGAATAGCCTCGACTCCGTGCCAGGCCCCGGCAATGGCGCAGGCCATCGCCCCGACGGTATTGGCGTTGCCGGAGAGAGCGGCGGCAAAGATGGCCGTTTGCACGGGGTGGCCGTCGGCCATAGCCAGCACCCCAAAGGCGCAGGGCACGCTGTCGGCGGCGGCCTGGGTGACGCCGATCAAATCATATAGATTTTGCAAACGGTCTCGCTCCGAAAAACGGCTGTCGGTAGCCAACTGCACCGCGTAATCTATTTTGCGGCCCACCGACGCACCCCACCAGATGACCCCATGCTCCCGGCCCACCTCGGCGGCGTGCATAGCGACATTGACAATCTCCTCCAGGGTTGTTTCCGGGACCAGGGCCTGGGCTACTGCCGCCGCCACCGCGCAAGCGCCCGACAAAGCCACATCGGTGAAGTGGGTGGGGGTGCAAGCGATGACGGCATCGGCCACTGCTGTCTCAGGATCGCCGGGATGAATCAGGCCAATGGGACTGACCCGCTTGGCCCCGCCGTCGGTATAGCCGCGTGTCCCGGTCAAACGGGGGTCGCTGCCGGATTTGAGCGCCGCCAGCGCCTGGTGGGTATTGTGACTGATGTAGGCTACATCCTCTCCCTGGACACGTTCATACCAGGCGAGCAAGGCCCTGGCCGCTTCTTCAACAGTTATCTGGCCGCCGGCAATAATCGCCTCAGCCAGGGCCAGTGCCTGCTGAGTATCATCGGTAAATTGGCCGGCTCGAAAACCGGCATGCAGCGGGTGATCAGGCGAGGCCGGCCAAAAGCGATCAAGCCAGCCATTGTAGTAGGCCCAGGTTTGGTCCGGGTGAAAGTGAGCCGGCATGGCCCAAGCGTCGCCGAGAGCCTGGCCATATATTCCGCCCAGAATGTGTGAATAAAGGTCTGTCGTCACTTGCATGTCAGTGTACCGCAAGGTACAGCAGATGAGCAGATTTCTTGCTCAACGCATCTAATCGAATGAAGCTTAGGAAGGTTAGGAATGGCCTAGGTGCAATACATTTCAAATAAGGCCGTAGCATAGGGCCTTGTGCCCGCCCGCAAGGGGCTAAACTACGTTATTTGAATAGTATTGGGCCTGGGTGCGCTTTTAGAAACGCTTCAAACTCGGCCCGGCCGGGCATCGAGGGCTGCGCCCCCATTTTGGTAGCCGAGAGCGCACCGGCGGCGGCCCCCCAACGGATTGTCTCCGGCAGGTCACAGCCCTCCACCAAAGCGGTAGCCAGCCCCCCGTTAAAAGCATCTCCGGCAGCGACCGTATCCACAGCCTGAACTTCAAAGGCAGGCACAAAGGTAGCTTCACGCTCAGCCTGGGCGTACAAAACACCCAAAGCTCCCATTTTAATAATAGCCGTTTTGACCCCTAAATTGAGCAACTTCTTGGCTGCCCTGGCCGCATCGGCGGGGGTTTTCACAGTCATGCCGGCCAATTGACCGGCTTCAACTTCATTGGGAGTAATAATATCTACCAGCGCAAATAACTCGGCCGGCAATTCCTGGGCCGGCGCGGGATCGAGAACAACGGTGAGACCGTGCTGGTGGGCCAACCGGGCCGCAGCGACAACCGCCGGCAGCGGTACTTCGAGCTGAAGCAATAACACTTTGGCTCCGATCAGGCCGGATTCGAGCCGGCCCAGGTCATCATCGCCCACGTTGCCGTTTGCGCCGGGCACGATGATGATGGTGTTTTGGGCCTGGTCATCTACGGCGATCACCGCCACGCCGGAGCTGACCGCTGGGTCTGTGAAAACTGAAGAAACATCTGCCCCGGCAGCAGTCAAATTCTGGCGTAGTTCCTGGCCAAAAGCATCGCCGCCAACCCGGCCCACCATTTTGGTCGGTGCGCCCAGCCGGGCTGCAGCTACGGCCTGGTTGGCCCCTTTGCCGCCGGGGGCCGTAAAAAATTCGTGACCGGTAATGGTTTCCGCAGGAGCCGGTAAGCGCGGGGTACGGACCACCAAATCCATATTGATGCTGCCAAAAACGACAACGGTCATGCGTTGACTCCTTAAAGTAAGGCGCTCATTATAGTCTAATCAAGGGGAGTGTCAAAGAAATATCAAGGTTAATGGATTGAAACCATATCTTCCTGTTTTCACAAATAAAAAAGTCCGCACTTTAAGCTTGCGGACTCTTTTAATCAAGACCTGTCAGGTCTAAACTATGCTTCCATTTGCATGAAATGCTTGGCGTTGCTCCAAATGACCTTGGGCGTGATTTTGATGGGATGGACCCGGTGGGTGATGGCCCAGCCTTTCCACAGTTTGTGAATCCACCAAAAGAGGGTATCGGTGAACTTGTTGTGCGGCGCTTTTATAACCAAGCGAATGAACGGCTCCAGCCAGGGAAACTCAACGCCCAGGGCAAACCAGCGCTGCAAGTTTTCCATCTGCGTCTTCTCTTTGTCATCACGCACCAAAATCGAGCTGTCCCAGGCGATGGCTCCAATATCGTCAAAGCTACCGGCCATGTGGCCGTTCTTTTTGGTAAATTCGCCCAATTCGGTGGCGGGATAGGGCTGGAATAGAAAAGCGTGGGCGTATTTTACTTTGGCCTCGGCGTTGAGCCGCATGGTATCAAAGTCGTCGTCCAGGGTGCCGGTGGGCAAGGCCAAAATGTTGGTGGCGGTCAGATTGATGCCGGCCTCGTGCAGCATGCGGCCCGATTCGATGATGGTTTCGCGGGACATTTTGCGCTTGAGCAAATCGTTGCGCAGGCGGTCGTTGCCGGCCTCGATGCCCATGCTGACGGTATTGGCTCCGGCCTTTTTCAGCAAGGCTACTTTTTCCGGGGTAATCAGGTTAGAGCGCACATTGCAGAAGAAGGGCAAGCCGACCTCTTTGGGAAACTTTTCGGCAAACTCTTCCAGCCAATCTACGTAAATGATAAACAAGTCGTCCAGAAAAACAACCTGCTCCAGGGGGTAGCGGTCCCGCACCCAGTTAACTTCCTCGATAACCGACTCGACGCTGCGCTGGTAGCCGCGTTTTTCACGGGTATAAATTTCGTACCAGGCGTGGTTGAAACAGTAGGTACAGTTGTAGGGACAGCCCCGGCTGGCCATAAAGTGTTTGATGGGACTGGTACGGGTGGGAACGTGCTTGCTGTAAACCAGTTCCCGGTCGGGCATAGGCAAATCACCCAATTTACGGATGAGCGGGCGCACCGGGTTTTTGACCACTTCGCCCTCGACCTTGAACCACCAGTTGGGAATATCGGGGTGAAAACCGCCGTTGCCCAGGGCATTGGCTAAATCTACTAATGGCCCCTCACCTTCACCCACGCAAACGCCGTCTACGCCGTCTTCGTGAATCATATCCGGGAAAAAGGTGGGGTGCGGCCCGCCAAAAACCGACATGACCTGTTTTTGGCCCAACCCTTCTTTGATACGGCGATTGACTTTGAAATAGTAATGCTGCGAGCCGGTCATCATGCTGTAGCCGACGATATCCGGCTGGAACTCTTTAGCCAGTTGAACCGGGTCTTCCTGGGCGCAAATCGCCAGGGCGACTTCATGCCCCGCCTGCTTTAGCACCGCCGACATAGACATAATGCCCTGCGGCTCGTAATCAATTTGTTTTTCTACCCACAAAACTCGCGTCACGGACAACCTCCTCCTTTAAGGGGGATTTGTAGCTGAACCCTGTCTACTCGTTTCTACTCGTTCCCAGTTCGGGAACGAGTAGAGTTGATCCAGTCTAAGCAGGCTGATTATAGGGGAGGGGAATTTTTTTGTCAATTTTATAATTTTTTTACTAATTATTATATTTATTACAGGTCAACAGTAGTAGCGTCAAGGAACTAAAGGAACTGAGGGAACTAACGGGATTAAGTTCCCTTAGTTCCTTAAATTTTACAATTACTCTTGTCTCAGTTTAGGCTACTTCGTCCAACTGATTCGTTCTTCGGCCCAGCCGCGGCTGGCGAACGTATCGGTGCCCACTTGCCCATCGGGCGAGCCTTCCATGGTAAAAAGCTGGCGCTGGCCGCTGCCGTCAGGGGTCATAGCCCACACCGCCCAGGGGCCGCCGCGATTGCTGACAAAGGCAATGGCGTTACCGTCGGGCGACCATGTGGGCAGGCCGTCTTCGGCGGGGTCGTTGGTCAAGCGCTGCAAGCCGCTGCCATCGGCGTTAACAATGTAAATCTCCCAGTTGCCCTCGCGCCGCGACATGAAGACAATTTGTTCCCCATCGGGCGAGAGCGCCGGAGCCGTATCTTCGTCCACATTGGTCACGGTTTGCAAGTCCTCCATCTTGCTGGTGGCCGTGCGGAGACCGTAAGCCGTTGTGCCCCAGCCCTTAAAGACCAACTTGCCCTGGGCGTTAACCGTCGGATATTCGCCTTCGCCGATAAGCGTGGCCTCGGCCAATTCGGTCGAACCGTTGGCTCTGAACAGTTGCGATTGGCGGCCGCCGGAACGACGGCTTAAGTAGATGATATCCTCGCCATCGGCCATCCAGGTGGGCAGTTGGTCTTCGATAAAATTGGAAATCAGGACGCCGTTGGCCCCGGAAACATCCATCGTCACCAGGCCCCGCGAATCCCCTTTCCAGGAGTGAAATGCAATCCGCGAACCGTCAGGGCTAAAGGCCGGCTGGCTGGCCCCGGCCCGGAAAAACTTGGTCCCCGAGCCGTCGGCCTGACCCATGTAAAGATCGTAATCATTGCCGTTAAAAACGGCATAAGCAATCGTGCCCACCAGGGCCGACTTGGGCACTACCTGCGGCGCGGGAATCACCGGTGGGCGGGTGGCGGTTGGCGTCGGTTCGAGGGTGGGGGTGGCGGCACTGGCCGCAGCAGCCGCCACCGCTTCTTCCGTCTCTTCGGCTATCGGCGTACCCAAAGCCAGGGCTAACTCATCACCGGCGTGAATCGTCCCCAGGCCCAAAACAATGGGGGCAAGGTCATCCGGTTCAAACACTAACTCAAAATCATAGGTTTCAGGTTTAACTTCAAAAATCAAACTTTCGGGGACGCTGCCGCCCGGAGTTAAATTCAAATTGTTAAAGCGGTCAATCGCACCCAGCCGCCTGAGGCCCTCTTCGCTGGTGGTTCCGCCTGCTTCGGGCAGGGTGGTTTTGCCATCACGGGTACGCACCGAGAAGTCATCGGTGGAGATAACAAACGGCGCGTTGCCCACATTTTGCACCCGTACTTTAACCATTAACAGGGCTTCGTCGGTGCTGGGCAAAGCGCCCAGGAGAATCGGCTGGACTTGCGCCGAGACGACTTCAACCACCGGGATAGCCAACTGGGGGCCGCTGGGCGTAGGCGTATTGGTCGGGCCGCCGCTGGGCGTTTGCAAAGCCAGGTTATTATCGGCAGTTTGGGTTACAACCGGCTGCCCCTCGACGATGGTATTGCCATCAGCTACCTGCTGACCACCCCGGTCAGAAAAGAACAGAAAAGCGCCAATGGCCAGCAACAGTAACAAGGCTACCGCCAGACCAATCATCCAGGGGGCGATGGTCGGGCGTTGTGAGGGCGCCGCCACAGGTGGGGGGGGCACAGCCACAGCAGCGGGAGCGGCGCTGGCCGCCGCCGCCGCCTGTTTTTGGGCCGGACTCATCGCGACGGTAGATTGGGCCGAGGCCGCCTTTTCCCAAAACAGGCGGGTTTCCGCCATCTGGACCATCTGCCCGGCGGCCAGGTCGGTCCATGTTTCCGGTTCCAGGCGGGTGGTTCCAATAAGCGTGCCGTTGGCGCTGTGCAGGTCTTTAATTTCGATGCCGGTGGCGGTGCGCCGCATTTCGGCATGGTAGCGCGAGGCGCGCGGGTCCAACAGCACCACCTCGTTGTCCAGTTCGCGGCCTATCCGTAAAGCAACTCCCTCATCAGCCGGAATGGTAACCTTGTCGGATTGGCCGTTGGGATGGCGCACTACCACGTGGTCTAAAAAGTGGTCATCCTCATGCTGCTTTTCAAACTCTTGGGACATTCTCGTTCCTTCCTTCAGGATATGAAATTCAGACGACACGTCGAGCAAATCAGCGGTCGGGTTTGCTCCTTATACTCGCCAAATCTTAAAAACCTTGAGCCTCCGAACTCGTTCCCAGTGGAGACTTCAATGATAAGGCTTAATAGGGCAATGGTAAGGGATTTTTCAAAATGAAGCAAGTTGTTTGAGCGAAGATTTTAAGCAAGTTTATGAGGTGACAACCGTTGAAACCACTTTGGCCAGGGTCGGCGCGTGCAAAACCATGTTGGCGTAAGAGGCATTGGCCATGGGGCATTGGCACTCGCCCTGGGCGATGCTGTGGCGCAGTTGCGTCATCGCCCGGCCGCGCCAGATGGGGCGCAGATCATAGTTGTGCTCGCGCAAATTACCGACATTTTCCGCCCGGATGCAGCAGCTCCACACGTCGCCGTTGGGGGCAAGCTGGCAACTGGCCCAGCCGGCATAGCAGGGGATAACCTGCCGTTCTTCATAGAGGATACGCTTGGCCAATTGATAATACTCGGCCCGGAAAGCCTGAGTAATTTTGGCAAACCCCTTGACCGGGCGCTGTGTAGCCTTCTGGCTCAGGAAATCGGCGATGGGACCATATTTTTCGGCCAGGGGGGTAATTTCCCAATCAATCGTATCCAACTCGACCCGTTCTTCGGCAATTTCGGTGATGTAACTATCCGGCTCTAAAAATTCCAGCCCGGCGTAAATTTCAAAAAAGCGGTCAATGTTGTAATTGGAGATGACGGTGTGGTTGGTCAACACCAGGTTTTTGTGCTGTTTTTGCAGCGCCTTGAGTTCGGCCCAGGTTTTCATCGCTTTGGCCCAGTTGCCCGGCACCATCCGAATTTCGTCGTGGCGCTCGCCTACCTCATCCAGCGAGAGATTGATGCCAATGTTGGCTTTCGGTGCCCCGGCGCACAGGCGGTCTACCTGGCTGATAATCTGTTTGGTCAGGATGCCATTGGTCGGAATCGTAATCACCGCCGGGCGGCAGTGCTGGTAGGCCGACAGGGCCATATCGGCCGTATCTTTACGCATAAATGGCTCGCCGCCGGTAAAGGTGAAATAAAGCGGGCCGCGCCCGATATTGGCAAACGTTTTATCCCACTCCTCCAGGGTCATATCGTCGTTGGGCTTGCGCCAGACATCGCAGGTTTTGCACTTGCTGTTGCAGCGATAACTCACACTGACCACGATGGAGAACGGCAGCATCATCGGCCAGCCGAATTTTCGATAGGCCCAGTAGAGAGGAAGTTTAGGCAAAAGATTGAGCATTGGGTAAAAAAGTAAAATTGTGAGGGATAATAATACTTACGCAAATAAATCATCAACCGGTATGGTCCAACCCGGCAAGGCCGGTTCGGCTTCGGCCAGATCACCGCGACGATAGATAGTTGGGGTCTCAGGATTGTCGGCGCGGTAAACTCTGACCACATCGTTGCTCAGCAAATCCACATCCCAAACCACCAAAGTTCCCGCCGCAAAATAATCTCGGCGTTTGTCGGCCATCGCTTGTTCAGCCTGTAGATCGTAATCTCCTTCGCTTCTCACTTCAGCCGCAAAGATGGGCGCTCCCTCAAAAAACTTCATGCCAGGGTCGGGGCCGATGTAAAAAGCTGCATCCGGGCTAAACGAAGTACGGTTCGGCAAATTAACATGAAAGCCTTTATTATCTCCAACCGCGCGGCCTAATTTGGTGCGTTTGCTATAATTACGCAAGGATACAAAAATTTCGTCAGCTGCGTACCCTGGTTTAGCCCCGGTTGGACTCATCAGCACTAACTCCCCATTGACAAGTTCAGCTTTGCCGTTCTCCGGCACATGATACAAATCTTCTAGCGTGGCTTCACGAGTTTTTGTAATCATCGCAATACCTCGTTCAATAATTATAACACGCCCATCGCTCTGAGTCACACCTGCGGGTTTGGCTGAGCTAAGGTCAAAATCTCGCCCGCGGCTCGCCAACCGCTCTCAATCGCGCCGTGAACGGTAGCCGGATGGCCATTGGTGCAAGTGGCCTCGCCGGCAAAAAAGAGGGTATTGGCGACAGGCGCAGCCAGTTCGGCGCGGGCGTTGCCGGCCCCGACGGGGGTATAGGTGTAACCGCCTCGCGCCCAGGGGTCGCTTGACCAATCTACCAACTGCCCTTTGACAAAAGTTTCTCTGGCTGCTGAACCAAATAAGGCCGTCACTTCCGCCAGGCCTTGCTCAATAGCCGCCTCATTTCCCAAAGCGGCCAGCCTGAGGGCTGCCGGGCCGCCGGTATAGCCCATCAACACCGCTCCCTGCTCGCTGTAGATCGGCCACCAGGCCAACACCATGCCGTCGCTGTGCAAAAAAGCAAAGGGCGGCCAAAAAACCTGCTCGAACCACAAGGCCAGCTTGGCGACGCTGCCCATGGCTAAAGCGCTAATGGCCTGCCCTTTTTCCGGGGGCAAGGCCGGGCAAAACCGCAGCGTACCGGCTTGCAGCACGCCGAGAGGAACCGTCACAATGACCCGCCGCGCCTGAATTGTCTGCCCGTTAGCCAAATGGAGCATCGCGCCCGTCTCGTCCCAATCAATTTGCGTGACTGCGGTATTCAGGCTGACCTCTAACCCTTGCGCCAAAAATGCGGCCAGGGAGTCGTAACCATCATTCACGTGAAAATCATCGCCCCAACCGGCAGTATCCATGCGCCGGTCCAGTCCCAACGCCTGCACGCTCAGCCGGGCGACATCGGCGGCTTCCACATTCGCCAGCCGCTGCAAGGCAAATTGAGCAGCCAAATCACCGGCCGGAGCGAGGCTGGCCATCCATTCGGCGGCGCTTTGCTCAGGCCCATCGTAGCCTTCGGTCAGCGCGTATAAATTTTCGGTTCGAGCCGGCACATCGCTGCTGGACGGCAAAAAACGCCCCTGACAGGCAAAACGATAGGCTGCCGCCGAGCCGGCCAGCGCTTCCGGCGGCCACAAAGTTGCGCTCAAACCAGCCTGCTTGATTAAATCCCAGGTGACTGCTTTTTTGCCATGAATGAACTCCGCCCCAAACTCAACGATACCGCGAGAGCGGTCAGTCCAGACACGTCCACCAACACGATTGCGAGCTTCCAGCACCAAAGTCGGCACCCCGGTCTGACGCAAGCGTTGGGCCGCGGCCAGTCCGGCCATACCCGCGCCAATGATGACAATTTCACCCATAACAGTTGGCATAAATTACCATTCAATCCTGTGACGGTCTCGAAAAAAGCCACCGTTCGGCCCACCAGCCGGCAGCGTTGCCAACCAGACAATGGTATCTGCGCCTTCCTCAACCGAGCGAGGCGCATACACCCCGCCCATATCTGTCCGCACCCAGCCGGGGCAAACAGCATTGACCAGAATGTTTCTCCCCTTGACCCGCTGCGCCAGCATCAGGGTCAGCGCGTTGAGCGCGGTTTTCGACATAGCGTAGGCCGGGGTGTCGCTGCCCATGCTGCTCAACTGCCCGCTGCCGGAGGAAACATTGACCACCCGCCCGTAATTTTGCTTGAGCATCAACGGCACAAATTGCTGGCACAGCAGCAGCGGCCCGTAAACATTGGTCTCGATGGTGGTCCGAAAAACCTCCAGTTCGACCTCCAGCACATCGCGCCCTTCATCCAGGTAGAGCGCCGCGTTGTTGACCAGGACATCGGCCCGGCCCAATTCGCGGGCGACGAAATCGCGCAGTTGGCTAATGCTCTCTTCAGAAGTTACATCAAGCGGGTGATAAACAATGCTGCCGCCTGCACGCCGAAGCGTCTCAGCCGCAGCCTGGCCTTTGGCCTTATCGCGGCTGGTCAGCACCACCTGATAGCCCTGCTGAGCCAGTTGGCGACACGTTTCAAAACCCAGGCCGCGATTTGCCCCGGTGACAATCGCCACCCGTGAGGTAGATGCCATGCTTGAACCTCAAGCCGGAATAACCGCCACCGCCTCGATCTCGATCAGCAGGTCGGGGTGAGCCAGCCCACCCACCTGAACTGCCGTGCTGGCCGGCGGCTGCGCCGTGTTGATATACTGGTTGCGAATCTCGCGCACGGTGGGTAGTTGCGACATGTCCAGCAGGTAATAATTCAATTTTACCACCTCGCTAAAATCGGCCCCGACAGACGCCAGGGCTGCTCGCAAATTAGCAAACACCTGGTGCGTCTGCGCCGCCAAATCACCCACGCCGACCACTTTGCCCTGCGAGTCGAAGGCAATCTGGCCGGAAATATAAACGGTTTTGCCGCCTGTCACTTCGACTACATGGGTATAGCCGGTCGGCTGAGAGATGGCAACAGGATTGATAAAACGAATGTTTGGGTTTTGAGTGGTCATGAGTTGTCTCCTTACGAGCAGATACCTCTGAAAAAGTTATGTCATTCCGACCGGAGAGGGGAATCTTCTTTGCCGCTGCCTAAACTTTTAGGCAAGAACACAGATTTCTCGCTGGCGCTCGAAATGACATGCCGGAACTAGGCGCGTTAAATCGTGACGAATTTACAATTTTGTACTTAGCCGTTTGACTCCATTGGCCTGCAACTCGGCCAGACATTCGGCGGTGCGCTTTAGCCCGGCGGCGAAGATAGCCGGATTTTGGCCGATGCCCAGCCGGAGGTGATGCTCGAAACCGAAGGCGGAACCGGGGGCCAGCATCACGCTGTACTCCTCGGCCAGCTTGTTAGCCAGCTCCAGCGAAGGAATATCAAGGTTGTAGCGCAGCAGGGCCAGCAAGCCTCCGCGTGGCGGAGTCCAGGAGACAGTATCGGCGTGGCGGGCCATCCAATCGGCGGCGCAGGCCAGGTTTTGGCTGATAATGGCGTGATTGCGTTCAAACACCCGCTCGCGGTGCTTGACGGCCAGGACGGCCAGGGCGTCGTTGAGTTTACCCGGACTCAGCGACACGTAGTCGCGCATGGCCCAGCATTGAGTAATCAGGTCGGCCGGGCCGGCGATCCAGCCGATACGCAGCCCCGGCAGGCCAAACGGCTTGGACAGCGTGCCGACGCTGATCCCGGCCGGTCCCTGGTTAACCATCGGCGGGGCAAAATCATCGCCGCCGGGGATGGTCAGCCAGCGGTAGGCTTCATCGCCCAAAACTTTCGCCCCCACCGACTCGGCCAGGATATAAATGCGCCTAACATCTTCCGTGGAGAGCATAGCTCCGGTGGGGTTGTGGGGGGTATTGATCACAATCAGGCGAGTCTGTCGAGTAACCAGCCGCTCCAGTTCGTCCAGATCGTAACGAAAGCCGTTTTCGGGCCGGAGTTTCCAGAGCGAAACCTCGCAGCCGATGGCGCGGGGCACACTGTAAAGCTGCTGGTAAGCCGGATAGACCGCCACCACGTGGTCGCCGGGATCAAGCAGGGTGTTGAAGAGCAAAAAATTGGCTTCAATAGCCCCGGTGGTAATCAAAATATTCTGCGGGCCGCAGTTATCATAGGTGGCGGCCAGCAGCGAGCGTAGTTCCAGCGAGCCGGGGGCTTCGCTGTAGCCCAGGGGCATTTCCAGCAGCCGTTGCAGGATCTCGTCCCGCTTTTCAGGTGGCTCAAATTGCAGCAGGTCATTGACCGTCAGGGGCAAAATTCCGCTTTCAGCAATATCGTATTTGACGTGCATTTCGTAGGTGGTCATCCATCGTTCGAGGGCAAAGGTTTCAATTTTCATATTATCCAACTCTTTGGGTCAAGATACGGGTGATTTGTTCCAGGTGCAGGGTGTCGTGCCAGCTCACGTGCAGGGCGGCTGTGGCCAGGGTGAATGGGCCGTAATGAGGGTGCTGGCCCACCCGATCCCACTGTTCCGCCGTTAACTCGGAAAATAAGGCCACCAAGCGCTGGCGGGAGACGGTCAAATCGGCATACGCCTGGCCCAAATCCTGCCGGTTATAGGCTCGTTCAACCGCCAGCGCCTCCTGGTCATAGGCAGGCAAGGTGGGGTTGTCCTGCTCCAGGGTCATGATAGCCCGCTGGTAAAAAATCTCGTCGTAATCACGCAGGTGGCAGACCACTTCCAGGGTTGTCCAGCCGTTGGGACCGTCACGAAAGGTGGCCGCCTCCTGAGAAGTCACCCCCTTGAGAATGTGGCCCAACGTTGCCACCGTATTTTGCATCAGGGTTAAGTATCGTTGTTGAACAAATGTTGCGGTCATCGTTATTTCCCCCTCAAGTTGGTTTTACCCCGGCCAATAAAGCCAACTCGCGCCACTTCCAGAAGCAGTCCACCTCGCTAAAGCCAATTTGCCGCAGCCAGTCGAGCTGAGTCTCAACGCTGATACATTTGTTGGAAGGGTCTTCGTCGGCAGCGGACATGCCCAGGGCGCGATAAAAAGCTTCGTGCAGCGCCGCCGTCGGCGAGGCGACGTGCTCCAGGTTACAAAACAATCCGCCCGGTTCAAGCATCTTAAAGATTTCGCGGCACAAGGCAAATTTACGTTCATCACTCAAATGATGGATGGCAAAACCGGAGACAATCACATCAAACAAACCCAGTTCAGGCAGCGGATCATCCAGATTATGTTCGAGCACCGAAATGGTTGGATCGCCGGCAAATCGCGCTTGCGCGGCGGCTAACATCGTGGGTGAAAAGTCAAGGGCGACTCCTTGCGCCCGGGGCTTTTCCCGTTTGATCAGCGCCAGCAAACGTCCATCGCCCGCGCCCAAATCCAGAATACGTTTAACCCGCTGAGGCAGCAACTCCAAAATGACCGCTTCGCCCTCGGTCCGATGCGGGATATCGCCCGCTTTGGCCAGATAGGCCAGGGCGTGGCCGGCAGTGGCGTATTCATTCAATTGGGCTGAACTCATCCGGCTACTCCATCAATTCGAGTTAGTTTTATCACTGAAGCTGTTTTTCGAGAATTATAAATTAGACCCAATACATTAGACATTATACCGATTAGACTTATGTCACCCGGAAAGAGCAGGATTATCTGAATGATAGGATCAAAATCCTTTAATTCTGGAAATCCTGCTCTACACGATGGGTAAAAAACGCTCCCCAATTAAATCGATATAATGTCTATTTCAAATAAGGCCGTAGCATAGGGCCTTGTGCCCGCCCACAAGGGGCTAAACTACGTTATTTGAAAAGTATTGAAATGAGGCCGAAAAATTTCGGCCTCATTTGTGAACAAGTTTACTTGAAAAAGGAGGGGCTAGGCCGCCGTTGCTTCTCTTTCGCCCAGGCCGAGCAGCATATTGGCGGCGGTTTTGAGGTAATAGGGGAATCGCTGCCAGGTATCTTTGCGGGTGGCGATGCGGGCAATGCGCTTGGGCCGCAGGTAAAAACGGCGGTGGGCCTCGTGCCACTTGCGCTCGACCGTTTCTTTGTCCAGGTCACCAAAGGCAAAGTGAGCTTTATCGTCCTGAATGGCAATCTGCGACCAATCCATACTGTCGGAGAAAACATCACCGTGTTTTTTGAGCGTTTCCCACATCTCGGTGCCGGGGAAGGGCGCGGCCATCATAAAGTGGGCCAGGTCCGGGTCGAGTTCCAGCGACAGCCGGATGGTTTTTTCCATGGACTCTTCGGTTTCGCCGGGCATGCCAAAGATGAAGAAACCCATCGTTTGCAGCTTGGCCTCTTTTGACCATTTGAAGGCCTGACGGACCATGTCCACCGTTTGGCCTTTTTTGATCACGTGGCGCAGCATCCAGTCGTCGCCGTTTTCCACGCCAAAGCCGACTCGCTTGCAGCCGGCCTGCTTCATCAGCTTGAACAGTTCGGCGTCGGTATTATTGACCTTCATGCCGTGAATCGTGACCCAGGGGACGTGGTTGAGGTTGGCTTTAATCAGCGCCCGGCACAGCTCTTTGGCCCGGTTTTTGTCCAGGTTCCAGATATCGTCGGTGATGCCGATTTCGGTGGCCCCCAAATCTTTGACCAGCCACTCCCACTCGGCGATAACATTGTCCACGCTGCGGCCCCGCCAGGTGTCGCCGGTGATGGGTTTGGAGCAGTAGGTGCATTTATACGGACAGCCCCGCGAAGTGACAATGGTGAAGGCGCGGGCGTTCATATCCAGCCCATCGGTCAGCGGGTTGAGGTTGGTGTAGCGATCAATCTTGAACATGTGAAAAGCCGGGAAGGGGATGGCGTCAATGTCGTCGGGCAGTGGCCGGTCGAGGTTGTGCTTAATTTTGCCCGCTTTATCGCGCCACGATAGACCGAGGATGTTGCCCCAACCGGCGGCGGGATCGAAGAGGCGGGGGGTCATTAATTGTGAATTGTGAATTGTGAATTGTGAATTGTGAATTGGTGGTTGGTCATTAACAATTGACAATTGACCGTTGGTTATTGACCATTCTTTTTCCAACGCCCGCATGATCTCAATAATAGTATATTCGCCTTCGCCGCGAACCACCAGGTCAACTTCGGGTCTTTCCATGGATTCGTGCGGCATGAGGGTCAGATGTGGTCCGCCGAGAATAGTCAGCGCGCCATGCTTTTTGGCTGTTCTGGCCGCTTCCCAGGCTTGCACAATCAGCGGGGTCGGCGCGGACAGGCAAACGATGTCGAACGGATCGCGGGCCAGCTTTTCATCCAGCGACTCAAACTCCGACTCGACCGAAGCATCCCAAATTTCACATTCGTAGCCATGCGCCAGCAGCGAGCCGGCCAGGTAGCCCAGGCCCATGTGAATATGTTTACGGCTGTTCCAGACCTCGGATTCGGGGCTGGCAAGTAAAACTTTCAATTAATCCTCCCGTTGCTTTTGCCGCGAGCTATCTTGTCGGGCTGAAGGAATTTCTAAATCCCGGCAAATCTTTTCGGCTAATGCATCTGAAATTTCAGTATATCGCGGCACGGTTGAGGTTCTTCGATTAGTGGGATTCCAATAGACGGAGTGTTTGCCGCCCTCGCGCAATAGTTCACACCTGTATTGAGCAAGGTGTTTCAGCAAAGCGCGGCGCTTCATTAGACAGCTACAATTAACTCTTCACGAATTACATTTTTACCTTCAGTTTCGCGTCGAGCTATTTCACGATTAGCCTCAATAGTAAGTTGCACCGCTTCCTTCAAATTCTCTCGTACTTCTTCCAATGTGTGACCTTGTGTGTTGGCTCCCGGTAGTTCTTCAACATAACCGATCCACCATTCCTTATCTTGCTCAAAAATGGCTGTAAATTTTTCCATGTTTCTGCCTTATCATGTAAATGGACTTTCCGAGTTTTATTTTGCTCCCCGGCTAAATTATACCTGATGACCACTTGGCGTGTAAAGATTGAAGGTTGCTACCACCGGATTGTGGTCACTCAATGCCTCCCAGCCTTCAGAGATGATCTGGCAAGACTCTAAAAGGTGGCTCCAAGCTACCGGAGCAAAGATACCATCACAGTGATAAGGGATAGTTTTGTTTGTGCCCCAGCGTAAGGTTTGAGCCAAAGGCTGATCCGGGTTGGCTGTTTGCCAACAACTTGTTAAGCCAAAATCGTTATGCAAACGGATCAATATCTTTTCATTGGCTCGACCCGTCTCCATCGCTTCACTGGAATGCCGAAAGCTGGCCGTGACATTGAAATCGCCCCCAACAATCAACTCGGCATTATCGGGCAATTCGGCAATTTTATCGAGAATGAGGTTCATCTGTTTGATGTAACCACTGCCCTTTTTTGTCGGCACATGCAGGCTAAACACGCGCAGCAGACGCGGCCAATCTGGATTGTTAACTTCCGCGCCAACTACCCAGCCTTCAAATCCGGGCAGGACGAGTGGTTTAATTTCCCCATCCTTGATAAACAAGGCGCTGCCCCATCTGGGGTTGACCGGATGCCAGACAAACCTGTTTTGATTGATCTGGTAAGTCTGCGGCACTTCCAACTTTGGGTCGCGGGTCTCCTGGGCAAAAACAATGTCAGGGGCAAAATCGGTCAGTATTTTTGACCATTGATTTTGCTCCCCTCTTTTGCCACCGGCGCGAAAGTTGTAAGCGACAAGTCTCATGGTTGAGTCAAAACCTGACAGGTTTTAAAAACCTGGTAACTACTCACCCCTCATGTCATTTCGAGGCTGAAAGCCGAGAAATCTTCGAGATCGTTGTCTACAAATCATGGATTCAGAAGATTTCTCGCTCCTAACGTCGCTCGAAATGACATGGCTGAGTAATAACAAAACCTGTAAGGTCTAAATCACCTGGGCGCTCTCAACGGCCTGGCGCAGTTCGGTCTTTTCTTTCTTAGGGAAGATGGTGTTGAAGGCCACCTTGAAGGTGCGCCGCCAGTTGATCCAGAAATCTTTGCGGCTCAGGGTCATGGCAATGCGGTGCGGACGTAAATAAAAGCGGCGATAGGCTTCCTTCCACTTGCGCTGGACCAGTTCGGCGGTCATATCACCCAATTCGTAGCGGGCGCGGCCATCGAAGAAAACGTAATCTTCCCAATCCTCCAGCAGCAGCCGGCCCTGGCGCTTGGCAATCTCATAAACTTTGGTACCGGGGTAGGGCGTCATCATGGAGAAGTTGGCGATGAGCGGGTCCACTTCGCAGGCGAATTTGATGGTCCGGTCCATAGACTCCTCGGTGTCGCCGGGCAAGCCGATGATGAAGAAGCCGATGGTTTCCAGGTTGACCGACTTGGCGTTTTTGAAGGCCTGGCGGATGGTGTCGTGGTCAATTTTCTTGTCAATCGAAAGCAGCACATCGGGGTCGCCGCTTTCCACGCCAAAGGCGACCCGCTTCAGGCCGGCCCGTTTCAATTTGCCCAACAGTTCCTTGGTGGCCAGGTTGGCCCGGATGCCGTTAACAAAAATCCAGGGGACGTGGTTGACCTTGTGTTCGATAAACAAGTCGGCCATACGTTCCAGGCGGTCTACCTGAATATTGGCCGAGTCGTCAAGCACGCCGATTTCCTGCGCCCCCAGGTTATGGACCAGGTGCTGCCACTCGGCCAGCACGCTTTCCGGGCTGCGGGCGCGCCATTTGATGGGCATGATACTCTGCGAGCAGAAGGTGCAGCGATAGGGACAACCACGCGAGGTCATGACCGAGAAGGATTTGGAGCCGTCAATGGCGTCGGTGGCCGGCTGGAGGTTAGTATAACGTTCCATTTTAAAGAAATGATAGGCCGGGAAGGGCAGCGTGTCCAAATCGGCAATAGCCGGATGATCGGGGTTGTGGCGTTCCTGGCCGTCAAAGGTGTAGTAGCTGATGCCCAGCAGCGAGTCGAGCAACGCCTGCTGCGGGTCCAGCAGGTCGCGGGCGGTAAAAGTAGGGTTGCCCCTCTGAGCGCGCTCGATGATCTCGCATAGCTTCACCCAGACCGCCTCGCCTTCGCCGCGCACCACCACGTCCACTTCGGGCCGTTTGGCGCTTTCGGCGGGCAAAACGGACACGTGCGGGCCGCCCAACACCACCGGGATGTCGGCAATAGATTTAACCGCCTGAGCGGTGCGCCAGGCCGATTTCACCTGGGGCGTGTTAGCGGTGATGCCGACGATTTCGGGCCGGAAGCGGCGCACCGCCTCGGTAATCGGCTCGTCTTCAACGTCGGCGTCAAAAACTACAACCTCGTCGCCACGCTGCTCCGAGACAGCGGCCAGGTAGGCCAGCCCCAAATGGGGCGTTGTCCGAGTATCAATGGGCAGGTGAAAACGAGGATTCACAATCATGACGCGCATAGGAAATTTACCTCCTCAGAACAAAAGGCTGCCGCTACAGGCCGCCCAGGATGTGTCATAATTTTTATAAATATCACTATAATAATTTTTCTATTCTATATCAGGCTAAAGCTCAAGGCAAAATCCGGCCTGAGGGTTGAGAATTTAGATACAAATAGAAGTTACGCAGTTCAAGGGTAGTTTAGCCCCTCGTGGGCGGGCATAAAGCCCTAAACTACGGCCCAATCGCGTAAATCATAACAAACTCTACATCGAGTGGGGAACTTGGTTGGAATGGGCGGCTATTTCTCGGCCCGGTTCGGTCAGCGAGTAGGTAGCGGCTGGAAATTTTTGATTGCTGATAATATAGCCGCGCAGCAGCAGCGCCTCAACAAGCCGCCTTTGCACCGGCTCAACTTGGCCGGTCAGAGAGTGTAATTGGTAAATTTTGGTTCCGTCCAGATAACGATGCGATTTCAGGGTAGACCCATCGGCCAGCGCGCAGAGTATTTTGATTTCGGCTTTTGACGGTTTGAGCATCTTACTCTTCAACCTCATGTCATTTCGAGACCGAAGGTCGAGAAATCTTCTAAGAACCTATCCGAAAACTAGCGGGCCGGGCTCCCACGCCCGGCTAACGGCGGCGTGGGAGCCGCCGCTACTGAGGTTTTCGGATAGGCTCTAAGTGCAGCAGCTAAGGGCAAGGTCTTGAAGATTTCTCCCCGCTGCGCGGGTCGAAATGACATGCCTGAGCAGGTACAAACTATCCCAAATTATGAACGTACTGCTGCAATTTGCGCTGCGAAATCTTGATATACTTATCCTGGATAATCTCCTTCATCTCCTCTTCGCTGAGGCGAATCCGCAAAATATCCAGGGCATCCTGCGGCGATTGGCCGTAGGCCAGCTTTTGCCTGCCGTTTTTCATTTCAAACAGATACATGTAGTGAGGGTTGCTAAAACTGCTCATGCTTTAATCAACGCTTCCTCGTACACCCCGGAGCGATGACGGGCCGAGGCGTCAAGCCCCTGGTTGATTTCTTTATCAAATTTGCCGGCCAGCAGCTCGCGGTAGAATTGGTAATTGACCCCCTTGACCTTCTCATCGCCGGGGAAGCGGTGGTAGTTGTCTTTGGACATCATGCTCTTGCCTTCGGCGATGAGCTGGTAGCCCAGGGCCGACCCCGGATACGGAGCGTAGTAGGAGATCGAGGGGTATACGTAGCGCATGGCCTTGAGCATGCGAATGGTTTTGAAGGCATCGTCCTCGCTCTCGCCGGGGATGCCGAGCATGATATTGGCCCAGAACATGGGCGGCTGTTTACCCTTGCTCTTAAATTCGTCGCCCAGTTTGTTGAGCAGTTCGATGGCAAAGTAGTTGTCTTCCTCGCTACATTCCTTGTTGAGCAGGCGCAAAATCCGGTCGCTGCCTGACTCAAAGCCGATGGAGATGGTGTTCCAGTTGGTTTCGCGCACCAACGCCTCGAACAGGTCGGGCCACTGCCGCACCGTATCGGAGCGACCGGCGGCCCAATAGGGCCAGACTTTGTTAGCTTTACGCGGGTATTTCTCGATCCACTCTTGCAGCCAGCCCGGATTCTGGAAAAACATCGAATCGTGAATGACCACCGAGCCAACGCCGTATTTGCGATCCAGGTAGTTGAGTTCGTCAATCACCGCCTCGACCGGCTTGCGGCCCATGTTGGGGATGTAAGAATTTTCATTGCAGAAGACACACTGCCAGGGACAGACCCGATTGGTCAAAATCGTCGCCACCGGGGCCGGTCCCCAGCCACATTCCGGCTCCATCGGCCAGTTGAACTTTTTGGCAATGCGCCGGTGGGGTTTGGGCCAGAGAGTCCGGTCAATCATCGGCCAGTCGGCCATGGTTTTGGCCCCAATCCCCACGATGGTACGCGGAAACGAGTGCGGGTCTTTGACCAGGTCAACAATCGTATTTTCGCCCGGCCCCTGGCAGATACGGTCAAATTCGGCCACCTCGGCCATCTCGTCTACGGCAACGGTAGCGTGCATGCCGCCGGTCAGCACCATGCCGTTGGGGTTCACTTCCTTAAAAAGCTGGGCCGACTTGCGGGCCACGGGGAAAGTGTAGCTCCGCACATTCATGATCAGCGTCTCGTACCCTTTAAGCTGTTTTTGCAGCTCCGGCCACGAAGTGACGGCGCGGGTCGAGAGCAGGTCGGTCTCGATGCCGTTTTGATGCAAAATGGTGCGCAAAAGCCCCAGGCCGTGATCCTGCCACTGTTCGTGCGGGCCGTGCGGGTGAACCAGGTCGCCCAAATCGCCCAAATCTAACCACAGGATTTTCGATTGCCGGCGTTTCTGGGGCCAAAAGTTGAACATTCCGTTTTTCTCCACTATCACTTTTCAGGCCGTAAAAGTAGTTCCAGCGTCTTGCGTGTTGCGTCTTGCGTTTATATTACACAACACCCAAGACGGACAAATCACTATCTTCTCGGAACGAGCTTTATAACCTTTACAGTCCGAATCAATCTCGAATTTTTACAAAACTTACTATAATAATTTCTCGGATTTTACAACATTACCAAACGCAAGGCAAAAACTGGAAGGATGGAAGGTTGGAGGGCCGGGTATTGAAATAATATCCAATCTTCCACTCTTCCATCCTTCCAACCTTCCGTCTTTCCTCAAAAAACCACTCCACTATAGCCCATCTCCACCAGCAAGACAACCGGGGATAAGCTTAGTGGGGCTAGGCTTTTCGGCTTAACCAGAAAGAGAGGTGTATCGGCTAAATAAAAAACCGCCGATTTCTCGACGGGTGGTGACCGGCTCAGTAACAGCTTACACCAACTGGGGGCGATCTGTTTTAACCTGCTGCCGCGAAGTTCTAAAAATCCGCAGCTAATATACGCGGCATAAATGACTCTACAGATCGTAGTAACGACTTTAGTCGTTTTTGGCAGGCCAGGCGATTGAAGTCGCCACTACAAACTGTAGGCTTACCCGACGTACTAGGCGCTTTCGACCTGGACGCCCTGGTTATCGAATGTGACCAAGTCTACCAGCCCCTGCCCGGCCAAAATTTTCTGGGCCAGGCTAACTAATTGTTGGCCCTGCGTTTCATCGGCGGCCAGGCCATAGACGGCTGGCCCCCATGAACTTTGACCGGCTCCGGCAGCGCCTGCAGCCAGGAAGGCTTCAATCAGTTCCGCCGAGCGAGAATTGCTGAACTGGCCGCCTTGAACCGGGCTAAAACAGTCGCCGACCAGGCGTTGGACCTGGGTTAAGGCAGCGCCAAATTCAGCCAGTTGACCTTCAACCAGGGCCGGCAGCAGCCACATCAGGACGACATGGGCAATTCGGGCGGCTAGATCGGCGGGAACTGCTAACTGCTCAAAGGCCGTCGCTTCAGCCTGGCCGTTGAGACCGGTAAAGTGATCGGGGATAGCCAAAACGCAGGACCAGTGGGCCGACATGGGGTAGCGCAGCAGCAGCGGAGCCGGAAGCGTACTGTTGGGCCGATGGCCCCCTTCAACCACAAATCCACCCTGAGCAAAAGTCCACAGCCCTATTGCCGAGCGATGGCCGCGCCCTACTGCCTGAGCCAAGGTATACGGGTCCGTGCTTTGATCGTAGAGGGTCGCCAGCGCCTGAGCAACTGCCAGTCCCAACTTGGTGCCAGAGCCTAGCCCCACATGCCGGGGAATCGCCTGCTCAACCCGGAAGTGCGCCCCCGCCTGGAGCGATGTGGCGTCCAAGTAACGGCGGGCAAATTCTAAAACCCTAGCGGCCTCGGGCCCCTCTGCCGTCAGTTTGTCGCTGCGACTGGCTTCCAGCCTGACCGCCGGTTTGGTAATCGCCACGCCCAGGCCGCCAAAGCGACGGCCCAGACTACCGCTGATATCAAACATGCCCAGGTGCAAACGGGCTGGCGCTTTGACATAGACCGTTTTCATCATGACACCCCCAAAGCAGCATACACATAATCCGTCAGAATTTGCATGGCTTCGCGCTCCTGCGCTCCGGCGGTTTTGTCAACAATTACTTGCAGCCGTTCAAAATCGGCTAAAATAGCGTCGCGCGGCAAAATGTGGGTTCGGGTGGCCAGGATGGCCGCTTCGAGAACGGCATGTTTAGCCCGGTTAAAGCCTAGAAACTCGCGGGCAAACCCTCGCCGCACCACGCGGGTGGTAATTCGCGCTCGTGGTTCGTGCCGATCTATCGTCTCCACCTGCACTTCGCGCCAGGAACAGACATCTTGCAGCACCACCCCGGCGACCACTTCCGCCGGGCGGGTGGGAAAAATAGGGCTGGCAATGGCGCTTTGGGCAAACAATAGCACATTGTCGGTCAGGTTGACCACCGCCGCAGCATGCGAGAGAAGATTCCGATAAGTGGCCGTCTCTTGAAAAGGCTTGATAACGATGATTTCTTCGCCCCACTCGACCCCCATCGGGGCGCAATTTACTCGGCCTTCAGGATCGGTTGTGGTTAAAATACATTCAATGATCATAGGGAACCTCTTCGTCCGGTTCAGGTTTTGGCCGGCGGCGTTGGGTCAGGCGGACGTGTCGCTCCTGCGCTGACCGGGCCTCAGCGACGGTTAAATAACCCCAGCGCAGGGGTTGGTCCTGTTGGTAATTTTTACCCAACTGTAAGGCCAATTGCGCTTTGGTCAATTCGTGCCCCAGATAAAAGGCATGTCCGGCTTCGTCTACCCCTAACTGCTCAAAAATGGTTTCAATATCGGTTCCGGCAATAAAGCGGTCGGCATTGAAGACGCAAATATCCTGGTCGGTGATAAAAATACGGAAATTGGGGTCGGTCAGCGCGGCCTGCATTTCGCGCAGCGTCGCCGGTGTCGAGCGCAACAGGCGGCTCTCCTTGATGGTCAGCAGCCCCTCGTCCAATCGTTTGGGCGGCACACCGGCATTAATGGCATAGTACATCAAACGGCGGGCCAGGTCTAATTCGCGGATACTGCCTCTGGCCCATGAGGCCACTTCGGTGGTCAACACAAAGGACAGTTTCAACTCCTGGGCGATGCCCATCAGCAGGGCGTTGATGCCGGTGCTGTCGGCGTCGGTTAATTCGCTGAGGTGATGGGCGCCCATCATCAATTTGGCTTCGGGATAACGCTCACGGGTGCGGTAAAGGTCGGCTAACGAACGGCTGAACCCAAAACTGATGGGCTGCATGATCGGGTCGAGAATGCAATCTCGCCCCCAGGCCCACAACTGCTCGGCGTTGCGCCAGAGCGAGGTCACGTCGCCGTCTTCGTCGGGGATAACCACCGGCATGGCTCGCAGGCTGCGCCCCAGTTCCAGGTTGCTGCTGTTGAGGCTTAAAATGTAATCTGCTCCCGCCGCGTCAGCCTCCCGGATAATGGCCGGGTCCATGCTGTCGAGGCTGACCGGGTATCCCCCCTGTTTGAGCAGTTGCACGGTGCGAGCCACAGCGTCGGGGGCGCTGCCGGGCGTAATGCCCAGGTCAATGATCTCTGCGCCGCTGGCCCGGTAATATTCGGCCCGGCTTAACAGGGCGGCCGCGGTTAGTTGCAGCGCATCCTGAACTTCGGCGATGAGTTGGATGTCATAGCGGCCATAACCTTCAGGCCGCCCTTTCTGTCCAAAGTAGTAGGGCAGCTCTTGCAGGTCGGTTGGCCCTTTCTGCGCCGGCAGCCCGCAGGCCTGCTCGATTTCGGCCAGGTCGCCCTGACAGTGGCCGGGGATCATTACCAAATCGCAGTCGGGCGGGATGCGGCGGTGGCGGGGGTGAGCAGCGGGCAGGGTGAAATGGCGGGCCATCCATGAGGTGGTCATCAAAGCTGCAATCGAGATCGGCATCACCACAATCTCGTAAGCGCAGGGCAGCGTTAACGCCGCCAAGGTGCGGCGCAGCGCCGGCTCGGCCAGCCGGCCGGTTACAAACAGGATTTTGTTGGGCAAATGGGTTCCTCCGGCTAGACAATTCCAAGATTTATAAAACGTGTTGCCTCTTGCGTGAGGTAAAGTGGACGGAACACGCAAGACGCAACACGAATATTGAATCATTGTTTTCTTGGAATTGCTATAGCTCTCCCTCAGCAAGTGACATTTGTCCCTATCGTTGGCGACAAGTGTCACTAATCAAGGGGGACAAACGGATGTAGAATCAGGCTATGCGGCTATCAACCACCCCGGACCCATTTGTTGGGCGTGCCCCCCGCAAACACCGACCCCTGCTCTGGCCGCCACAAAACCACTGACTCGATCTGTTTGGCCAGTTCAAAATCCTTATCGGTGATGCCGTTACTGGAGTGGGTCATTAACTTGACCCAAACTTTGGCCCAGGTTACTTCCAAATCCGGGTGATGGTAAGCGGCCTCGGCGATGTAGCCGATAGTGTTGACCAGCATCAACGTGGCCTGCCAGCCATCGGTTTTGTACTGACGCCGGATCCAGCGGCCTTCCAGGTACCAACCGGGCAACTCTTTGGCCAGTTTCTCCTTGACTTCTTCTTCACTATAAGTTTTAATTTCTTCAGCCATGTTTTTTCCTCCTAATCAATATAACTTGGGAGAGTATTATAATGAAATTATTGATAAGTGTCACCTCCTCGGTTGAGGCTCAGGCCGCCTTGAAAGGCGGGGCCGATATTGTTGACGTAAAAAATCCCGCTGAAGGCGCCTTGGGGGCTGCTGCGGTGGCAGCCCTGCGCGATATCCAGGTTTTATTACCCCCGGAAAGCGTCCTCAGCGCAGCCCTGGGCGAGTCAAATTCAGCGCCGGGGGTTTTGGCCCTGGCTGCCTATGGCGCAGCCCGGCTGGGTGTCCATGATGTTAAATTGGGGCTGCTGACCCCCGTTCCCACCGAAGCCATTACCCTACTCCAACAAGTACAGTCCAGCCTGCATTTGGCCAATCCCGAATGTGCCTTGATTGCCGTGGGCTATGCCGACGCCGCCGAAATTGGCGCCTTACCCTGGCAACTGCTGCCCGAAGTGGCCCACGCCGCCCGCATCAAAGGCTGTATGATTGATACGGCTCTGAAAGATGGTCGCTGTTTGTTCGACCATTGCTCCGAACCGGCCCTGGCCCGCTGGTTAGCCCAGTGCCGCGAAGCGGGTCTGCTGTGCGCCCTGGCCGGTTCGTTAAGCCACACCGATCTGCCTGCCCTGCGCCGCCTCCAGCCCGATGTGGCCGGTTTTCGCGGCGCGGCCTGCCGGGGAGACCGGGTCAATGGCCGAGTCGAGGCGGAGTTAGTGGCTGCTTTGCGCGCCGGGTTGGGAGATTAGAGATTGGTGTGGAGATTCAGGCGAATAATCTCTAATTGTTACTGCTCAGGCTCATGTCATTTCGAGACCGAAGGTCGAGAAATCTTCAAGGCGCAGCCCATGAAAGTAAGGTGTCGGGGATTTCTCCCTGCGGTCGAAATGACATGGCTGAGTAGTTACCTCTAATCTCTATTTACGCCATTACTTGTGTGCCCAAAGTGCTGCCAGACCCCAAAAGTTCGGCCAATCGTTCCGGGTGACCTCCATCTATAAGCCAGCACTGCGTGGCTGGCGAAAGAATCTGGACAAAATAAGAGTCAACCAATTCATGGTTGGCTAACATCTGTCTTGAAACTTGCCGCAGCAGCCTGCCAGACTCGTAAACTCCGGCCACACTTTTTAACAGCGCCAATAAGCCAATTTCAGCGTGCTGCGCCAGCCAGGCGGCAATCGAGTCCGAGGTGATGCGCCAGCTATGAGGCAGTGGGTCTGACCGAAGCAGCAAAGTCGCCGGGGCCAGAACAGCCAATTGCCCGGCGGCGCAGGCAGCTTTTGCCTCGGCCAAATCGCGTACCAGGGCGGCCTGGGGGATTAAGTCCGCCAGCAGATAGGCATATTGGTCCATCGCCAGGATTGCCATCCAGTGCGCGGCGCTGCTGCTCAATTGAAAGCGAGTATCCGCGGCGCGGACCTGATCGGCAAAAGGGCCACCGCCCGGCAAGAACAGCAGACGATGCGCCTGCGCCAGTTTGGCCCAGGCGGCGCAAATCGTTGGCAATTCAGCCTGGTGATAGAGACTCCCTCCTACCTTGACCAAAGCATCAAACACAAGCTTCCTCGTTCAAAAGGAGCGCCACCGCCACAGCCGGCGCGGCCACACTGGCCGCGCCTCTGGCCAGGGTGGCCGGTCGCAGATAGTCCAAACCCAATCGGGCGGCGGCGGCCTCGGCCAAAAATGCGCCTGCGCCTACTGCCGCCACCGGCCCGACAACTTTGACCCGCGAAAGCACCTGGGTCATCGCCCCGGCAATCTGATGTATTTGTTCGTTAGCGATATATTGGGCGATAGCCTGAACTTCTGCTTGACTCAGCAGTTCTGTATCAGCGCAAACCACGCGGGCCAGCCGCTCGAGGGCATACTCCGGCGTCGCCGGACGGCCATCGGCGCTGGGGCTGGCACACTGCTCGGCGGGCAGGTGTCCCAATAACAGATGCGCATCCTGAGTTGTAGCAAAAAGCTCGGCAGCGACCGGGCACCAGCCGCCCCACAGCGGGACGCGCTGCACCAGGGCGCAAATCGGGGTACGCGAAGCTCCCGTGTAAAGCAGTTCCCCTCGTACTAACCGCTCCGGGTCATTGCGCCCCTCGGCCAGCACCTTACCTCCGCCGATAGGGGTAATATCCGTAGTGGTACTGCCGATGTCCACCAGCAGGCAGTCGGCCAGATCGCGGGCGACCAGCAGGGCCGTAGCCAACCAGTTAGCGGCGGCGACCAGCATGGGCTGCTGGTAGGCTTTGGCCGGGTGGTGAAATTTTCCGTCCAGGCCAAAAATCTTCAACTCTGTTTCGGGCAGGGCGGACTGAAGCGCATCGAGGATAAAGGTAATGCCGTCACGCTTGGTTCGAAAGGCATCGGATAGTTCCGCCGTGATCGTCACCGCTGCGCAAGGGGCAGGCCCCAGTTCGGCCGCAATCCGGGCCAGGGCTTCCGCTAACTCATCCCGCCGCTGCCAGACGGCAAAGGGCTGTTGGACCACCTGTAGCCCTTCGCGGCTGAGCCGAACGGCTTTGAGATTAGCCCCGCCGATATCCCAACCTATAACTGCCTCGTTCCCTGAGCTGTAATGACTGTCCGGCTCTCTGGTCATAGCGCTATCTTTCTGGTTCCTCCCGTTTCTGATAAAATAAGGCAATTCCAAGAAAACAAAACACCAATTCTTGTGGTGCGTGGTGTATTTACGTTACGCACTACGCACCACGTCTTTGAAGGATTCAAATCTTGAAACTGCCTAAATTTATGCAGATAATCCCTGTGCTCGACCTCAAAGATGGACAAGCAGTCCACGCCGTGCGGGGTGAGCGGGAGCGCTACGCCCCGGTGCAGGGGGTGTTAGGCTCCGGCGATGACCCCCTGACCCTGGCCCTGGCTTATCGAGATCGGTTAGGCTGCCACACTTGCTATGTCGCCGACCTGGATGCTATTGCCGGCCGCCCTGCTCACACCGGCCTGCTGCGCGATCTGGCCGGCCTGGGCCTGACCCTCTGGGTTGACGCGGGTGTAGCCAGTGTTGAGCAGGCACAAGTGCTGGCCGGTATAGGCGCGGCTCGGATCATTATCGGCTCCGAAACGCTGCCCTCGCTGGATCAGTTGGCGGCGCTGGCACAGGCGTTTCCACCGGAGAGGCTCGTTCTCAGTGTAGACCTGCAGAATGGTGTGTTACGCGCCCCTACCAGTATTGACACTCCGCAACAACTGGTGGCTCTGGCCGTCCAGTCAGGTCTAAGCCAGGTTATTTTGCTTGACCTGATCCGGGTAGGGTCCAACGCCGGCCCGCCGCTGGAACTGCTTACCTCACTGCGCCCCCACTTTCCAGGTCTGGCCTTTTACGCCGGCGGTGGGGTGCGCCATCGGGCCGATCTGGATGCCTTAGCGCAGGCCGGCGCTGCCGGAGCGCTCGTAGCTACGGCCTTCCACCGGGGCGTTCTAACCGCTGCGGATGCGCAAGCTTAAATAAAGATGCGATGAGGCGTGAGGCGAGGAGGCGAGGAAGATATTCGCGTCCTCGCGTCCTCGCCTCCTCTAAAGCAACATGATTTTAACCAACTGCGTAACTCCTTTTTAAGCCAGGCCAAGCTGCGCACGTAACCATAAGTCCAGGGTGGTATGGGGGGTGACATGACTGTGGTTGGCCAGTTCATGGCGCAGTTCGGCCAGGACGCCGGTTCGCTCGGCGTAAACATCGTGCTTGTGAATGGTTTCGATATTAAGCTGGCGGGCTAACACAAAGGTATCGTCGGGCAGGTTTGGGTACAACTCGATCAACCCCAGAATCATCTCCCGCACGGCGTCTTCGACAAAGCGGGGGTGACGGTGCGCTTTAGCCACCACAAATAACTCGTCGGGACGCTTGAGCAGATCATAATTCTCGCTGCTCATGGCGCTCTCGACAATATGGACCAAATCCTGGGCGCGGATGGGTTGGTCAGTCCCCACCAGCAACGTGCCGCAGCCGCGTTGATTGTGGGTCGCCAGCGGGACAATCTCCAGTACTCGCGCCGCTTGCTCGGGACTAAAGCCGGCCTCCAGCAGCTGTTCATGGGCCTGGCCGGCAATCATCGTTTGCGCCGATGGGCTGGCCATCGTCCCCTCTGCTTCCACCCCAACCAGGTGGACGACCTGTTCCCTGGTGGCGGCAGCGATGCCGATGAGGGTGTAGATTTCCTGGGTCAATTTACCCGTCACCGGGGCATAACGTTCCTGCGGAAATCTGGCCCGGATGCGGACGTCAGAGCGTAGGGCATGCTGCTCCGTCAGCACCTCCTGGGCCACTCGTCCGGCCAGCACTTCCAGCGTTGGCGCGCGCTCGTTGCTGATCTGGTCAATAATTTCGGCGACCGTATCGTTGAAGCGTGACAGGTGGGCCCCTTTTTGTTCCGGCCCCAACTCAACCGACAGATCCATTTCGGCGTAGAAAAGATCATCCCGCTCCTCGCCAATCAGCCGGACAATGCGCTTGATGCCGCTAACCCCGGCCTGGGTCAGGCCGAGGTGAACCGGCGGGCGCTCGGCTTGCAGGTCGCGCCCCACCGGCACCGTCAATTTTTGCATCACCTGCACCACCTGGCCGTAGCCGCCGCCGTTGAGCCGTCGCCACAACCCGGCGATGCTGTGCTCCGTGCCGGGGAGGATCAGGTCGGGGGCAATTTCGGCGAAAGGGGCCAGCACAAAATCCCGCTCGGCGATACGCGGGTGAGGGATGACCAAATCCGGCGTTTCCATTTGCCGGTCGCCGTAGGTCAGGATGTCCAAATCAATGGGCCGCGGGCCGTAGCGGATCACACGCTGCCGGCCCATGCGCCGCTCGATACTTTTGAGAAAACGCAGCAGTTCGTCCGGCAGCAATTGGGTGCGTCCCCGCAGAACCATGTTGTAAAAACGGGGCTGGTCGGTTACGTAAGCCGGCTCCGTTTCATAAACTGAAGACACCTGCTCCACCGCAACTTGTTGGCGCAACTGGCTGATAGCGTCAATCAGGTTGGCCCGCCGGTCGCCTAGGTTGCTGCCGAGGGCGATGTAAACACTTTCACCGTTCATTTTATTGAATGACTCCTTCCAACAATCCCACAAACAACGTCGCCGCAACCAGATCCGCCGTCGTCCCCGGATTGAGGCTGTTATCCTTCGCTACTCGTAGATGAGCATCAAATTCAGCAATCGCCCTTTGCCCTTCCAGGCTAAAAACACCTCCAGCGGCCACAACTCGCACCGCTTCTGCGGAAACGGCCTCAGCTACCTCCAGGCCCTGCTTGCGGGCAATCAAGGTATCAGGCACAGCGGCCAATAGCTCCAAATAAGTTTGGACTACCGCCTGGCCGGTGCCGGCTCCTTGCGCCAGAGCCAACTGCAAAGCGGGCAGGCCGCGCTCAAAGGTGATGGCGTAATCGCTGCCATACTCGGCGGCGATGCTGTCTCGGTGGGCGGCGCTGGCCATGGCCTCACGCAGGGTTACGGCCGGCTCGGCCCGCACATCGTGCTCGACTTCGGCTTCCAGGCCGCCCGGCGCGGCCAAGCGGATGGCGGTATAGGCAGCGCGGGCGTCTTCTACGGTCAATTGGCGCAGAACTGCACTGAGCCTGTCCCGCAAATTACCGCTGCCGATCAAAGCAGCTCTGGCCAAGGGGGCAAACAGCAGTACAATCCCCAGGTTAGTATTGGCCTGCGTCCAGCGCCGGCGGGCAGTGATAGCGGCCAAAATGGTCGCGCCGACGCCGCGCTCCCCGGCCTGAGCCATCTCCGGGCCAAGCGCCGCTGCGCCGCGCAAAAAATCCTCATAATTCATATCGTGGAAAGCCTGGGTGGGGGTGACGTTGCCCGGTTTTTCGGCGCTGACCTCCAGCAGGCAGGCCAACTGCGCCGCCGCGGCTACGGTATCAGGCGTCCAAGATGTCGGTGAAGAGGGGACACTCGCCTCTAAGGCTGTTTCAAGCAAATAATTATCCCAAGCCCGTGATGCGTGATGCGTGATACGTAATGATTTCATGCCAAAAGTCTTCACGTATCACGTATCACGCATTAAACTGGTCAAAATTTTGGTATGATTTAAATTTTGGAACTCCCTACCAGGGTGCTGGCCCACGGTTTCAAGGTAAGCCGCCATTTCCTCTGCAATATTGACCGGGCTGGTGGTTTGCAGGCCCTTCCAGCCGGGGATACTGTTCACTTCAATCAAATAAAGCCGTCCATCTGCCGCCGGCAGCAGGTCTACGCCGGCATAGTCGGCCCCGACAACCTCGGCGGCGCGCCGGCAAAGTTCGGTCTGTTCGGGCGTCAGCCGGCAGGCGCGGGCCTGGCCCCCACGGGCCACGTTGGTCCGCCAATCGTCAGAGACGCGCTCCATAGCCGCCACCACCCGTCCGCCGATAACAAAGGCGCGAATATCGCAGCCGTTGTGAGGAATGGTTTCCTGCAAATAGTAGACGGCTTTTTCCAGCTCCAAAGCCTTGAAGACCCGATAAGCCAGGTCCCGGTCCTCGATGCGGACGATGCCCAGGCCCATCGCCCCAAAAAGCGGTTTGACCACCACATCGCCGCCCAGGGCTGTGAAAGCTTTCAGGGCGTCGGCGCTGGTCTCGCAGACAACGGTGCGCGGCGTCGGCAGCCCGGCCTGTTCCAGCAGCCCCGATGTATAGAGCTTGTCCACCGTGCGCTCGATGGCTTTGGGCCGGTTGACCACCCGCACCCCCCGGCTTTCCAGCAGGTGCAGCGCGTCCATACGGAAGACGATCTGCTCCAACGAGCCGGCCGGGATGAACCGGACCAGCACCACATCAAAGGAGTCCAAATCGGCGCTCAGGCTGCCCAGGCGGGGCGACAGGCCGACCCGCGCATTCAACTGGGTGATGGGCAACAAGGTGCAACTATGCCCCCGCGCCTGAATCGCTTGCTGCAACTGCTCGGCGTGCCAGCCCGGGCTGGCTCCCAAAATAGCTATTCGCAAGGTCTACTCCAAAAGAAATTTTTTATCACTACAAGGCAGCATCCTGAGTGATTTGAGCGCAGCGAAAATCGTATCGAAGGATGCTGCTTTTTTTACTTTACTCCAAAAATGACTTCTTTAGCACATCCACATTGACCTGTCCGGCGTGGAAGGTCCGCCCGCTGACCACGTTGGTCATAAAAATTTCGGCCGGGCTGAATAATAACGGGTCAACCTGGTAAAAATCGAATTTGTAGCCTTTGAAGGTGTCGTAGAAAGGCGCTCCGTAATCCTTGGAGGTTGAGGAGGGCACGCGGGAGACGACTTGCTCCAGCTCGGCGTCGTCGGCCCGGACGGTGTAATGAACCTGCCCGGCGTACAGGATGGCGTCGTTGGTGCGGCCAATGGCCCGGATGTCGCTTTTGGCTACCGGCGGCAGGGGGCAGGTCCCCAGGCCGCTCAGGACTTGATGCAGGTCAAAGCCCAGTTCGTGCAGCTTGTGCAGCCCGGTTTCGACCACCCGCGCCGCCACCTGGACGCCGCCGACCACACAGGCTGTCGGCGCAATTAACAGGGTCAGGTGTTTGGGCGGTACTTGGGCCCGCTCGGCAATGTAGGCGGCAATTTCCGGCGGCGGCAGAACATGACCTTCCAGGCACAGCACGGCCACCCGGGCTGGGTCGCTGTAGCCAAGTTCGTCGTAAAGTTTTTCCTCGGCCCGAATGAGAGCGCGAGCGGGACCGCTGCCCATGGCAAAATAGTTCTCTTTGTTGACCTGCCAGCCGGCGTACTGCGCGGCCATGCAGGCCAGCCGCGGCTGGTCGGTGCGGACGGTGACGGCAGGCAGCCACCAGCCATCGAGATTCAAATGGCCGAAGGAAAGCTGTCCCAGACCGCCCATGCAAACTTCGGCAAAGATACGCCCGGCTTCCAAGCCGCCCGGCGCTTCAATGCCGCAGTCAATTACCAGCGTCCCGCTCGCCAGGACATGCGTGGTCACGCCCAGCGCCCCGGCATCGTCAACCAGCCGTTCGACCAGGGCCAAGGCTCGTTCGTTGAGTGAAAGGGTCATTGCTTATTCCTCCTCTAAGCCTGAGAATAATGATTTTTGACCATCAAATCCGGTAATTGGCTCGCGGCGGATAGCCATATCCGCCGCTGGATTTGTCAATCCAGCGGGAGCAGTTATTACCGATTTTGAGAATCAAAAACGATAATTCTCAGGCTGATACAAGAAAGTCGGCTGGAAGCCGACTCGAAGGGCGAGCCGTTCCAGCCCGTTTTTAACGGGCTTCCCGTATCAGCCTTGAATTTCAATTCAAGGCTAATTGCTAATTGTCTCAAGCAGCAATATCTCTCCCCGGTTCAACTCCACCGAATCGCCGCTCCAGCGCCGGTAATAGCCTTTGAGGTGGGCCTCGCTGATGGGCAAGCCCTGGTCACGGAGACGGCGCAGGAAGATGGGCAGAAAAGTCGGCTGGTAGGTGCAGGCAAAGGTAAAGGTGGGCAGGATTTCGGCGGGGTGCATGGAGATGATCGAGCCGCGCTTCATGCCGGCGCCGCTGCGCCAGCCAAGTTCGCCCAGAACGACAATGGTGCCGGCCAGCATATTGACGCCGGTAAAGTCGCCGCTGTTGCCGCCAACGGCAATCAGGCCGCGCCGCATGGCCGCGCCGACCTCATTGCCGGCATTGCCCTGGACAATAATTTCGCCGCCCTGCATCCCAACCGTGCCGCCCCGGTAGGCGCTGCCGACCAAATGTCCGGCGTTGCCTTTGACGAGCAATCGCCCGCCGCTCATTTCCGCGCCGGCCCAGTCGCCCGCGTCACCTTCGACCACAATCTCCCCGCCGCGCATGCCGGCACCGACGTGCATGCCCACATTCCCGGCAATCACCATCCGGCCATGACTCATACCTGCGCCGACCAGTTTGACCCGGCTCAGGTCGCCTTCCAACCTGATCTCGCCATTGCTGGAGCCGGTTACCCGGAAGAAGTCGCCCAGGGCTGCTTTTTGGTTGCCGTGTTGAACCGGCAGCGCCGCAATTTCGGCATGGTTCAGCCCGGCCAGCCGATCCGGGGAAATGACCTCGGCCTCCAGCGGTACGGTTGATGTTGTTTGTAAGGTTAGGGTGATGCTCATAGACTCCCTCATTTAGCAATGATCAGTGACCAGTTATCAGTTATCAGTTATCAGTTATCAGTTATCGCCGACCACTGACTACTGACTACTGACTACTGATTACTATTCAACACCTCATGCAGCTTAATCTGGTACTGGCCCAGCGTGCCGCCGTAGTTCCCGGCGGAGATTTGCAGCGCGCCGCCGTTTTCGGCTGCCGCCAGGATGCCGCGCCGGGTGGCTTCTTCGACGGCGGGCAGGTCCAGGCCGTCAATGACAATTTCCAGCACACAGCCGGCTTCAGGGGGTACTTGCGTTTCGGGAGCAATACCGCGCAGGGTGGGGCAGTAGGCGTCGTTGGTGGAGGCAAACAGGCCCTTGTAACGGGAGCGAGTTTTGCTGCCGCTGCGAACCACTCCGCCGGGGAAGGGCAAAATGACTCCGGGGACGGTGCGCATGGCGGCCACAGCGGCCTCGGTGGCTTGCAGGGTGGTGGGCATGTCCCGGCCCAGGATGAGAATATTGCCGCCGCCAATGGCCGGCTGGACGCCGAACCGCTCATCTACCAGAAATTCGCCCTCCATGACCGGGATGCGCCAGAAACGCCGGCCGGCCAGTACCTTGCTGATCTGGTAGCCATCGCCAAAAAAGCGAAGCTGCCCGCCGACGATAACTGTCTGCTCGACGTCTAAGCCATTGAAGCAAGCGGTGGTGGGGCAGGTCAACACGCATTGGCCGACTCGTTCCAACAGACGCTTGCCCATGTCCTCGGCTTTGACCGTGAAAAACAGCACACTCACACCGGGCCGGCCATCCAACGTCTGGTCTGGCGACAACTCGGCCTCGATGCCGGCCTCGCACTTGCAGCCGATAATCGAGGTGGCAAAGCCGGTCATAGATTGGGCCGCGTTCATGGCCCATTGGGGCGTTGCGGCGGTAATAATGACCCGGCTGGCCCACATTTTGAAGGCTTCGGCAAAGGTGTCAATGATTTCGGTGTTGTGGATATGCATACGTATGCTCCTTGAGCACTTACGCTTTTATTTACGATTTCAGATTTACGATTTACGATTAGAAGGGCTAAAGCTCAACCCTAATCGTAAATCCAAAATCGTAAATCGTAAATTCTATTGGCCTGCCGTTGGCACCACCTGATGCTGGTGCAGATACTTCTCGCTGACGGCGTAATTGTCAAACTGGATGGTGTAGTAGTCCTCAAAGAAAGGCCGGATGACCTGCTCGATTTTGGGGTCATAGTCGGGGGCGACGTGCAGGATGCGGCCTTCGTGGTCGGCCCGAAATTCGCTGTCCTCGATAATCATCTGGCCGTCTTTGAAAACGTAGCGGGGCGTCGTAAACATTTCCTCTTTGTCGTCGCACTCCATGTAGATGGTAATATCGGCATCCGCGCCGACGCCCAGGTGGCCTTTATCGGCTAACCCCAGCAGTTTAGCCGGGCCGGCGCGAGTAATGATGGCAATCTCCTGCAAAGAGTATTCCCGTTCCAGGCCGTCGAGCAGGACGGTTTGGGCCATGGCCTTCTGATTGACCGAGCGGACCTGCTCCAGGCGAAACTGCTTGTCCATCAGCAACCGGATCAGCTTGGGGTAGCTCATAAAAGAGCCGCCGTTGGGATGGTCGGTGGAGAGGATCAGCCGCCAGGGGTCGTTGGTCAGCAGGAACAGTTCCAGCCCAATGCCCCACTGCAAGGCATGGACATAGTTTTTGTCGCTGTAGGCAAAGGGTACAATGCCGCAGCCGCTTTCGTGCTCGGTATCGGCGTTGACCCACTTGTTGCCGCTGACATGGCGCAGCATCCAACCGAGCGGGGCGTCGGCGGTCATGCCGGTGGCTTTGCCAAACATCACCTGGCCGACATCGGCGCTGATTTGGGGGTGGGTGTTGAGGTATTCGGCAATCTCGGCCGCTTTGGAGGTCGGTTTGCCGCCGAACTCGCCGCCGTAGGAGTGAAACTGGATGTGGGTCAGGTGGGCGCGGCGGCCATCGGCGGCGCGCATGGTTTCGAGGGTGGTTTCATAGTTGCCGGCAATGCCCAGGTTGTTGCAGTGAATGTGGGCCGGGTGGGGCAGCCCCAAGTCATTAGCCGCGTCAATCAATGCCTTGATGACCTGGCGGGGGGTGAAGCCGAAGGCGTCAATCTCCTGGCCCAGGTTGGTGATGTTGGCGTTGCGCTGCCCTTTCCAGGGTTCGTCGCCGCCGGGGTTGACCAGCTTGATGGTGTAAGCCCGGCTGGCGTTGAGCCACCAGGCCACCGCCTCGCGGAACTCTTCCATGCGGCCCTCTTTGAGCAGGCGGTAGAGCAGCACGTTGTTGCCCATTAGCACGTAGAAACCTTTGTCAATGATGGGCGTATCATGCAGCTCTTCCAGGGTGTGGCGCGCGCCGAGCGGGGTCACGGCGGCTTCCATGGCGGTGGTGTAGCCCAGCGCGGCGTAGCGATAGCCGGTGGCAAAGGTGGACGGGACCGTGCCGCCCGTGCCGGAGCGGGTGAAGGCCGTGCGCGGGTGGACATCAAAGCGGTGGTCTTCCGGCTGCAATTTGCGGGCCAGGTTGACCTTGGGGCCGGCGATGTGGCAGTGAATGTCCACCCCACCGGGCATGATAACCATGCCCTTGGCGTCAATCCGTTTGGCTTCCGGCGGGACGCTGGCGACGATTTTGCCCTCCTGCACGCAGATGTCGCGCACTTCGCCGTCAATATTATTGATGGGGTCGTAGACTCGACCGTTGACAATTCGGAATGTGGCTGACATACCGTCACACTGCCTTTCCGTGGGGCGCGGGTGGCAGTCCGCACTCCAGCGTGAGGATAAAAACTATTGGGTTTTATACTAAGCGCACGCTAAAATTTCTGTAGGACGGTATCCCTATGCCGTCCGCTGACGCATGGGGATGCGTCAGCTACGGAAATTTTGAAATGCGTTGGGTATAGATGCAATACATTTCAAATAATGTAGTTTAGCCCCTTGTGGGCGGGCACAAGGCCCTATGCCACTTTTCTACTCCCCAAAGGCGGCGGCATCACCTGAACCGGTCTCTCCTTTAACAACTCCTTCAGCCGGTTCTTGATCCCGGTTAACACTTCCTCGTCGCTGGGATAGGGCGAGTCGAAGGCCGGGCGGAGGGTGATGGGCACATCATCCATGCGGTAGACGGTGCCGGGGACGTTGATGCCGTAGGTGGCGGTGGTAAAGGCGACACGAGACAGTTGGGCGGTGTGGGTAAACTTGGGGTCGAGGACGATGACCGGAATGTGGCGCATGGCTTCGATGGCGGCTTGAGGAAAATTGGAGGCCGGGTCGCTGGAAATGACCAGCAGGGCGTCGGCTTCACCGCGGGCCAGCAGGTCCACGGCGGTAAACTCGCCGGGGTTGAAGCGGGGGTAGCCGCGGCTGAAATTGACGGCAAAGGGAAAGCCCGTTTGCCAGGACAGCACGTTATCGGCCCCGGTCACATTGCCGTGACCGCGCACCGGCTTGGCCACAAAATGGGTAAACTCGTTCAGGTCGGTGGCCAGGGCCAGCAGCGCGCCAGAGTTGAAGTGTCGCCCCCGGTTCATGGTCAGGCCCATACCGAAGAACAACACCCCGTAACGGCAGTTCTTCATCCGCTCGACCAAATCCTGCATCGCCGCCAGGGAAACGCCGGTAATCTGCTCGACCGCAGGATCAACCTTACGGCCTTTGACCAACGCGCGCAAGGCCCACAGCAGTTCAAAATCGCGGCGCGGCTTGACCTGGATAAAAATATCGGCCACGGGGGTGCTGGCCGTGCGGCGCACATCCACCAGCACAACGGTGCGATCTTTTTTGCCGTTGGGGATGAACATCCCTTTGGGCGTAACCGAATATTTGGAAAAGTGGCGCGGATGGGACTCGGCCGGGTTGCCGCCCCAGTAGATGACCAAATCAGCCCGGTTTTTGATCTCGCCCAGGGTGGCGGTGCTTTCTCCGACCCCCTGAAAGGCAATGCCCGACGGCCCGTGACAAACTTCGGTGGTGGTGCCGATGTTCGCGCCCAGCATGTCGGCAATGGCCACGGCCTGGCGTTGGGCCTCGCAGGTGGTGTCGCTCAGGCCGTAAATCATGGGGTAGCGAGCCTGAGCCAGAATTTGGGCCGCAGCTTCGATGGCCTCGGCGGTGCTGGCTTCGCGCCCTTCAACCAGGGCAAAGGGGCGATTCTCGACTGTATGTTCTGAAAACCAGGCTTTGCCCAGAACGCAGGCATTTTTGGCCTTGGTAATGCGCCTCTCATCCAGGTCTACGGTCAAGACCATATCATCACAGACACAGCCACAAAAGGTACAGGTGGCGTTTTCGACAATGCGGATATTTTCGCTCATAGACTCCCCTTTGAAAATAAGTGTCACGCCCTTCGGCGCACCCGAAGGGGTGAGTGTCACGTGCCAGGTGTCAAGTTAAGATTTTCATTACGGGTGGCGTACCATAGGCTCGTGAACACCCCCTCCATCTTCTATCTTCTATCTTCTATCTTCTATCTTCTATCTTCTATCTTCTATCTTCTATCTTCTATCTTCGACTTCTCGCCTCCCCGTCTCACAAATCATAATTCATCTTCCGGCTCTTCGATAACCGGCCAGGACAGGCCGGTCGCTTCGTAGCGGGCCAACAACTGGTCTTCGAGTTCCCTGTCGCCCAGAAAACTCAAAATATCAAGGTTGAAATGTTTGGCCGCTACTTTCAGCCGCTCGCGCCGCTGCTGCTCCTGTCTCAAGCTCATCTCTTCGGCCCAATCGCCGACGGCAATCCAACTCATTGTGTTTGTCCTCCAGAAGACTTGCAGGAATATTTTTAGCTTTAGATATACCGATAATGCGTGATGCGTGATGCGTGAGGATTTATGGTGAATCTATCACGCATCACGTATCACATATCACGTTTCCGTGACCGGCTCAACGATAACTTCAAGGTTCTTGGAGATGGGCATGCCGGTACCGGCGGTGTCGCTGCCCATCAGTTGACTGGACGTGGGACCGTAGGCCAAAAATAAAATCCCGGCGGGCAAATCCTCGGCTTTGCGGCCCTTGCAGCGCACAATTGTCTCGCCGGTAGCCGAGCGCAAACGCACGCTGTCCCCTTCCTTTAACCCCAGCCGGGCCATGTCGTCCAGGTTCATCTCCACTGTCGTGGTGACTTCAACGTACTCGCCCTCCAGCTTGCTCACATTCAGGCTAACCCCCTGTTTGCTGGAGCGTCCGGCAATCAGAGACATTATTTCGGCCATAACTTATCTCTCCCGAAATGCAGAAACACAGAGCTACACGGAGACTCCACAGAGGCCCACAGAGAAGTTCCACAAAATTTCTCTGAGAAACTCTGTGACTTCTCCGTGCGCTTCGCGTCTGTGTAACAATTTCTTGACCACCGTATGACGTTTGTCATCATAATATATACCCAAAAAGCTGGCAAGCATAACCAACTACGCTTCTGAGGCGAAGCGGCGTCTCAGTTCGGCGGCGCGTGTTTGAAGGTCATGCAGACAGGCGGCCGGCGTATTGGCCCTGGTCAGGAGCGTGCAGACGGGCTGTCCGCGCCGGATGACCTCTCCTGAGTGGGGGACATCGCGGATACCATCGCTCAGCCAATGGGCAGTATCGCCCAGCCTGATATCCGCTGGAGCATACACAATCGCCTTGCCCGCCGCAGCCCCTTGCATCAAAGCTTTTTCCAGATCGAAATCTGGCAGCTCCCCCTCAAATGAGCGCACATGCGCGTCGAACACCCGCAGCCCGTAAACCAGCTCAAACAACTCCAACGAGGCCGAGGGCCGGGGGTTGACCTCAATCGTCCAGACCCGCCCGCCCCGCCAGATGAAATCCAGCCCATTCAGTCCCCGCAAGCCAAAGGTGTGGGCCAGGTGAGACACAATCGCCCGCACTTGATGCAGTAACGTGTTCAACTCGTCGGGCGGCAGGGGCGGCGGGGTGAGATTGCCGCAATAGGTGAAGCCGCTGGCCCCAAAAGCTCGCCGGCCAACGAGCTGCTCGGTCAAGCCCAGCACCACGGCCTGCCGGCCATCGGCCACAAAAGCCGCCGAGCCGACCAGGCCGGTCAATCGTTCCTGAAACACCCCTCCCTCCGGCGAGCGCCCATTGCGCCAAAGCCGGATGCCGTGCCCGCCGCCGCCGTGCAGGGGTTTCCACAACCAGGGCCGGGTCGGGTTGGGGGTCAAGCCTGAAGTGGGACTAATTGTTTCTGGAAAGGCGAATCCGTTGGCCTGCAAAGCCGCCGCCAGCCGGAGCGGGTCTCGCGCTTGAGCCAAAGTATCCGGGGTGTTGCCCAGCAGTTGTCGCCCCTGGGCCAATCGCCCTACTTCGGTTGGAAAATTCTCCAGGTTGGCGCTGTAGACCACAGCGCCGGCTTTCAGGTCGCTGGCCGCGTTGACCAGGGCAGAGACACTGTAAGGCAAATTGTAGTCGCGCAGCAGTGACCGGCTGGGGCAGATGGCTTTCAGGTCGGCGTCGCCGAAGTAGTCCAGGGCTATCACCGGGTAACTGGCGCGGGTCGCCAGTTCGGCCAGCATGCGCATGGTTACCCCTACCAGCAGAATGGGTACGGCCTGATTATTCATGTTTTTAGAAAACAAGACCTGACGGATACGCAGCGGGCTGACCCGTCAGGTCTGATATAAAATTGGGGGCGCTCCTACTCACACCAACTCTTTGGCGACTTGATAGACTGACTCGGCGTCCATCAGGATATCATTGGCTTCAAACAGCCTGGCAATACAGGTGCGATGCACCTTCATCTTCCGTCCGCCGATGCCCAGCGCCCCAAAGGAGATGCGGCCTTCGCGCTCGCTGCCGTTGTCATTCATATCAATGCCCTCGATGCCCAGCGGCGGCACCGCATTGATATCGGCAATGAGTTTAAGGCCCGCCGTGCTGGTCCAGACAGCTTTGCTGACCACCTGCGCCCCAGCCGTGCCGCAGGTAAAAAGAGCCACTGCCCCGGCCAAAACCTGACGCGCCGAAGCATCATCGCTCAAGGCTGCCCCTTCAACTTCAACGCCAAAACGTTTAGCCACAATGTCCGCCGCAGCTTTGGCCCGTTCCAGGCTGCGCGAGGTTAAAACAACTTTAGCGCCCTCACCGGCCAGCATGCCGGCAGCCCGCATGCCTACCGGCCCGGTGCCGGCCCCGACCACAACGCGCTGACCGCGCACGTCCAGCGCCTTGACAATCTTGGCCACGGCCGTTGCGGCAGTGGTGTTGCAGCCGTTGGAGTCGAGCATCACCGAAACTTTGAATGGCCCAAAAAAGGTTTTTTGAACAGCCGCCAACAAAGCCTCGCCCGCCGGCACATTGGAACCGCCAATCCAGATGGCCGTATTCTTTAAATCGGGGATACCTCGGGTAAAAAAGGAGCCTTGCACCAGGGCCGGCACATCTTCAACGGTTACGTTGCCGTAGCTGAGCACATCGTCAACGCCGGCATCAAACGGTACGATCCGATCAAATGAGCTGGGATGCTTATCACTATCCAGTTGGATCAAGAGTTTTTTCATGAACACCGCCTTTGTTGAGCAGATTTGACCCGCGTGCAGGCAATCTAGCCAACCTGCACGCGGGCAAATATTATATCATCTCCTCCGAACTAACCAAAAAACTTAAACGCTGGCGGCGCGTTGCTCGTAGCCAACCACCGGGTCGGCGCCCGCGCCTTTGTTGACGCCCAGGCCGAGGTTGATCCAGCGGAACTCGGTGGCGCCCCAATCCTTATCAATGCGATACGGGAAGGAGGCCGATTCGGGATGCAGGGCGACGACGTGGGTCAGCATGGTCGCCGTGACCGGCTCGCTGGTCAGCAAGCAGGGGAAGTCGGCGAACTTGAGCATAGTGCCCACCCGTTGAGTAATGGCGCAGGGCGGATAGGTGTAACGATGGATGTTCGACAGCACTTCGTGCTTGTCAATCGGGCCGAGATCAATCTTGACCCCGTCAATTTCGCCACCCTTGCCCAGCGGTTTGGGTTTGAGGATGTTCCAGCCGCGCCAGATGGACATCATCATATCCACGTTGTGCAGCTCGGCAGCGGAGTCACGGTTGGGGTTCATGGCTACCATGTTGTGGAAGCGGTTGACCAGCAGTTCGATGATGCTGTTGATGGGCATGTAGTCCAACAGAAATTCATAGGCCATCAAGGCTGCGCCGGTGCCAACGGCCAGCCCAACCGGGCCGTACTCGTTCTTGAAGCCTTGATCCAGGCCGCGATTCAGGGTGCTTTCGAGGGCAGCGGTGTGGGCTTCAAAGATAGCCATAACAATCGGGTCTTGGGCAAAGTTGAACATAGTCTGGCTGTTGTGGTGAGCCACATCACCCACACAGTAGGCCGGCACGCAGACCACGTTGCCGGGATGCACGCCCTTGGCCAGGGCCGCCTTGACCGTCGGCTTCATGCGGGCTTTGTATTGCTTCTGATATTCGGCGGTGTCGAAGGAGTTGTGGCCGCCGTGCCCGCCTAAGTTGTGGCCCAGCATCAGCTTGGTTTGGGCCTCAGAGGGGGTATCATAGATCATTTGCAGGGTGGCAATTTCATCATCCAGGGCTGCATCCAGGGTTTTGCCGCCTTCAACCGAGGCTTTGAAGGCTGCCCCTAAGCCATAGGAGGTGGTCATGCCAAAGGATTTGGCTGCCAGAATGGTCTTTTTGTGATCTTTGGGGATGTCCAGGCCGGCCAGAATCCGGTTGACGACGTTGGCGGTGGAGCCGGGGCTGAGGGCAAAATCTACCACGCAGGTTGGCCCATACAGGCCGCCATAGAGCCGGGCGGCTTCGCGGCCAATCAGGGCGCGGTTCTTGGGAATGGCGTCAATGAACTTTTTGACCGAGGCTTTGAAATCCGGCTGCTCTTCATAGAGGATTTCCATGATCGGGCCGGTCTGGTAATGTTCCACAAAGGGGTCGTCTTCGGGGCGGACAGTCTCGGTCAGGGATTTAAGGATTTCATAGTGGGCATTAACCGAGTCGACATGGAGGGCAATCACTTCGGGCAATTCATTGTCAACGGCCTTCATGCCATTAACAGCGTCAACATAGGGCTGCGCATCGGTAATTTTGAATTGAGTCCCGCGCTTGGCCTTAATGTTCTTTACATCGGCGTTGAGGGCCGCCATGGCTTGCTTGACCATTGCTTCATGGATAGCTTTTGACATGATTTAATTCTCCTTTCATCGTTGAACACAATCTTCTTCTTTGAAAATGTGTTGAGGTAGCTTTACCTCAACCTACCTGATGGCAGGATGTTACCCAAATAGGATTTAACTAAGTTTTATTACCTCCTTTCACGGTAAAAAACGGGATTTGCAAAAAAAGCGCCTTCCCTTCTTACGAGAATAATATGATTATCGGCGGTAGATTAAATGACATCCATCACTATGCGTTTTGGCGTATTTTCGTCTATAATTAAAGGAAGATTTCCGCTTTTTCCTCGCAAAACCGGCCAGGTCAAGAAACACATAGTCCAAATTTGGTTATAGTCTCTGACTATAAAATTATAAACCTTTATCCTTTCCAAATCATTTCTTAACTCTTTCTAAGCTCTTTCTAAACTGCTAGAGAAGCAAAGTAACTGGGAGAAAGATTCGATGGCGTCTCTTTTTCGCCTTCAGTTGTTAGGTCCAATTCACGTGGATCGAGATGGTGAGCCAATCCAGGGTTTCAAATCGCGCAAGGTGCTGGCTCTCCTCTGCTATCTGGCCGCCCATGGTCAGCCAATCTCACGCAGTTATCTGGTGGAACTCTTCTGGCCGGATCAATCCGAGTCCCGAGGCCGCAACAACCTAAGCCAGGCGCTTCACAACATTTTGAGCCTGTGGCCGGGCTGTCTTGAAGTTAATTATTATACCGTCCAGTTTCACTATCTCCCCTCAACCTGGCTAGACCTAAAGGTATTCAAGGAACTGACCGCCCAGAGTGAAGTGGGCGCCTGGATGATGGCCGCCGACCTGTATCGGGGCGATTTTATGGCCGGGATGTCTCTGGACGACTGCCCTGAATTTGAGCAGTGGCTCAGGTTGGAACAGGAAAACTGGCGGCTGCGGATTATCCAGGTTTTACGCGACCTCATCGTTCATTCCATCAGCCACAACGAGGCGGATCAAGCGTTTCAATTCATTTCTCGGCTTTTGGACATAGATCCCGGCGAGGAAGAGGCGCATCGCCAAAAAATGATACTGCTAGCCCAGAGTGGGCAGCGAAGCGCCGCCCTGGCTCAGTTTGAAATCTGTCGTCGCTACCTGACCGAAGAACTGGGAGTGGAGCCAAGCAAAGAAACGGTTCAGGTCTATGAACAAATCCGGTCGGGCGACTTAAAGCATGAAGCTCAAATCTCCTCGGGTCAAGGAAGCCTGCCCTCTGCGACCCCTACGCCAGTTCCCTTCGTTTACAATAATTTGCCGGCGCAGGCCACTTCTTTTATTGGCCGCGAAAAAGAACTGGCCCTCATCGAGCAGTATCTAACCAATCCGGCCTGCCGGCTTTTAACGATTATTGGCCTGGGGGGTATAGGTAAAACCCGCCTGGCCCTCCAGGCTGCCGCTGCCACCAATCACTTTCGACAGGGCGTCTGCTTTATCGCCTTATCCTCCACCAGTTCAACTGAGTTCCTTATCTCAAGTATGGCCAATGCGCTCAAATTTCCGCTTTATGGTCGAGGCGATCCGAAAACACAACTCATAAACTATCTCAGCGATAAGGAAATGCTTCTGCTGCTGGATAACTTTGAGCACTTAATTCCGGGAGCGGACTTACTGGGAGAAATTCTGCAACGCGCTCCACAGCTAAAAATGTTGGTTACTTCACGAGAACGGCTTGGTTTGCGCGAGGAATGGATTTTGGACCTGCAAGGGCTACCGTTTCCCGAAAGTGAAGACATGACACCGCTAGAGAATTATAGCGCCGTCCAGTTGTTTCTCCAGCGGGCCCAGCAGGTACAGGCCGATTTTTGGCTAAGATTTCTGGATAAATCGGCAGTGGCCCGCATTTGCCGGCTGGTTGAGGGGCTGCCCCTGGGCATCGAGCTGGCCGCAGCCTGGACCCGCACCTTCTCTTGCCGAGAAATTGCCGTGGAGATTGAAAAAAACTACGATTTTCTGACCACTTCGCTCCAAAATATTCCCCAACGACATCGCAGCTTGCCGGCAGTGTTTGAACATTCCTGGGGGCTTCTCTCTGAGGAGGAACGAAGCGTATTCAGGCAGTTATCGGTTTTCTGGGGTGGTTTCAGTCGAAAATCTGCCGAGCAAGTGGTGGGCGCTTCCGCGTTTCTGTTATCGGCTTTAGTAGACAAATCGTTGCTCCGCCGGACCGATATAGACCGCTACTGCATCCATGAACTTTTGCGCCAGTATGGCGCTAAAAAACTGGCCGAGAACCCTGATGAGAAAAAAAGAGTCAAAGATCGGCACTGTAGCCATTACGCCGAATTTTTACAGGAACAAGAAACTCGTCTCAAAAAGGGACAGCAAAAGGAAGCTTTAGCGGCTGTCAGCCTGGAAATTGACAATTTGCGAGCCGGGTGGTATTGGGCTGTGGCTACCAGGCGGGAAGAGGATTTTGAAAAGTATCGCGAAGGTCTATTCCTGATCCATAATATGCAAAGTTGGTTCCAGGAGGGTGAAGCGCTCTTCAGGCATGCCGCGGCAACTTTGCGCAGCGCCAGAGAAAAGGCCGGTCCCGACCGGCAAATAGACAAAATGCTGGGCCATGTTTTGGCTCGACAAGGGGTCTTCTGCGCCAGCCTGGGCCACTATGACCAGGCCAGAGCCATCAAGCAAGAAGGGCTGGCTATTTTTCAAGATGTTATACTCCGCCAGGATGCGCCGCTGGGCCTCAATTATTTGGGGGCGATTGCCTGGGCTTTAGGTGAGTACGTCGAGGCCAAGCAGCTTTGCCAGGAAAGTTTGGGCATCGCCGAAAAGATGGGAGATCGCTGGAAACAGGCCCTGATTCTTCAGTATTTGGGGATGATTGCCATCAGCCTGGGGGAATATGTGGATGCCCAAGCGATAGCCCAAAGGGGATTAGTCATTTTTAGGGAATTTGGCTATCGCAGCGGTATTGCTTTTTCGCTCAATTTACTGGGGATTGCCGCCCATAATCTGGGGGAGTATCGGGAGGCCAGGCAGTTCTGCCTGGAAGGGTTGAAAATAGCCAGAGAGATTGGCGATCGGTGGGAGGAGGCGTTGTCGCTGGAATACCTAAGTATGATCGCTATCAGCCTGGGTGAGTATGCTGAAGCAAAAGCTCTGGCTCAAGAGAGCCTGACTATTTTTAGAGAGTTTGGTTATCGGAGCGGGATTGCCTTTTGCATGAACTTATTAGGGACGGTTGCCCGGAGTCTGGGCCGGTACACCGAAGCTAAACGACTTCACCAAGAGGTTTTGCAGACCTGTAAGGAACTGGATTACTCCCTGGGTGTTGCTATGACCTCATATTATTTGGGGTATACAACCTATTTATTGGGAGAGCAAGGGGAGGCCAGGCAATTGTTAACCGACAGTTTGACTATTGCCAGAAAACTGGCTTACCAACGAGGGATCACCCAGTCGCTCCATGCTTTAGGGACTGTGGCCTATGCGCTGGGGGAATTTAATGAAGCCAGAGCATATCTACTTGAGGCTCTCAAATCTACCCAAGAAATTCAGGCTGTCCCGATAATTTTAGATATTTTAACCGATTTTGCTAAACTTCTTATCAAGGAGAATAGAGTAGAACAAGCTCTGGAACTGCTTACTCTTTCTCTCCACCACACTGCCAGCAAACAAGAAACCAGAGATAGAGCCAGCCGTCTTTGGGCTGAGTTAACAGCTAAATTGCCAGGACAAGTCACAAACACCGCTCACGAAAAAGGCAAAACCAATAGTCTCGACGAGCGGGTGGCCGAGATATTAGTCGAAAAGATGGGCCAAACAGCCCTGTTCTATAAAAATTGACGTTTTTAAGGAGGTAGACTTATGTCACGAGTTATCGGCATTGATCCGGGCACAGTGAGTTTTGATCTATGCGGACTGGAAGATGGACGGGTCTTTCTGGATACCACCATTCCTTCCGCCGAGATTGGAGCCAACCCCCAGATTTTGGTAGACGCCTTACAGGCAGCCCAACCCCTTGATTTGGTCATTGGCCCTTCCGGCTACGGCCTGCCCTGGGTCAGCATCGAGGAGTTTGGCGAGCAAGAACTTTTCCTGTTTATCCTGGCCGATGAACGGGAGCGTAACCAGGTTTCGGTGTTGGGCGGAATGGGCCAGATGATCTCCATTTTGAAAACAACCGGGCTACCTGTTCAGTTTATGCCGGGGGTCATCCATCTGCCCACCGTGCCGGAACATCGCAAGGCCAACAAAATTGATATGGGCACCGCCGACAAACTTTGCTGTTTGGCCCTGGGCATCATAGACCAGGCCCGGCGGCATCATATTGCCTATAATGCCACCAGCTTCATTTTTGTCGAGGTGGGCGGCGCTTACACCGCGGTAATGACCGTGCAGGGTGGACAGGTGGTGGATGGACTGGGCGGCTCCAGCGGCGGGCCGGGCTTCTACTCGCTGGGAGCAATGGATGGAGAACTGGCCTATCTGTTGGGTACTTTTCCCAAATCCGTGCTTTTTTCCGGCGGGGTGGCGGCCATGACTGGCCAGCCGGCCCTTTCACCCGAAGCGGCCTTGGAGCTGAGGGAAACAGTTCCGGCGGCGCGCCGGGCCTGGGAAGCCCTGTTTGAAGGGGTCAAGAAAAGTGTGGCGGCGGAAATGGCGGTTGTGCCCAATGTCCGGGAGATTCTGCTCTCAGGCCGGCTGTGTCGTATCCCGGCCGTGCGCGAAGAACTGGCCGACCGTTTAAGCCGCTTTGCCCCGGTGCACCGTATCTCGGGCATTGCCCAGGTGGCCAAAGAAGCAGCCCAGGGAGCTGCTTTGATCGCTGACGGCATGGTCGGTGGACAATATGCCAGCCTGGTTGAAACGATGCGGCTCAAAGAAGCCAACGGGACCGTGCTGGACTATCTCCATATCAGCATGGCCGATGAACTTAAGCAGAAGTACCTGAAATAGTTTCTTCCCTGGTTGGCCGCGGGTGATTTGTCTCGATCAGGGGAGAACGCGGTCAAGCGCCTGGGGCTTGAGACCGACAAAAATATTCTGGCCGATTTCGATGACAACTGCCTCTTGCTGGCCCGATAATTGGACCATCCGCTGTAAGCTGGCCGGGTCACATTCGATATCGGCATGATCAAATACTACCCCACGATCCTCAAAAAATCGGCGCACTTCCTGGTAGTCGGCAGCCTGGCGGCGCCCGTAGACCGTCACTCCTTCAAACGGGGTGGTTGGTACAGCACAGACACACATACCCATCTCCTTAAAGGCTGTCTGAAAAGCCGGGCAAGGCAAGCCTTGCCCGGCAAACCAAGGTTTGCACTCCTGTCTCAGCCACTTTTCAGACAGTTTCTTGGCTTAATCCAAAATAACCACTCTAATAGTACGACGCCTGGAAAAATTTGACAAGAATAGGCGCTTAATGTATAAGGTTAGGCTCATATATCCCCTGTCATCTTGTTTAGCGTTTTGCCTCTCATATAGAACGATGCTGCTGGCCCGGTTCGTCAACCATAGTTGATTTCGGACAAAGTCACCATTGTTTTTGTCCGTATAAAAATTATTCTTATTATCAAAGGAGATACTTTATGAGTAAAGTAATGATGGTCGGTGAAGCTTTGGTTGGCGAGGGCAATGAAGTTGCTCACGTTGATATTGTCATCGGCCCAAAAGATGGCCCGGTAGGACAGGCTTTTGCAGCCTCTTTGGTCAATCAGACCGATGGGTTCACTTCATTACTGTCGCTGATTACCCCCAATCTACCGGCCAAGCCCGACACAATTATGACCAACAAAGTCACCATAAAAGGGGCCAAACAAGCTGTGCAAATGTTTGGGCCGGCTCAGGCAGCTGTGGCTCGCGGGGTGGTTGACTCGGTTAAAGCCGGGGTCATTCCCAAAGATCAAGTTGATGATCTCTGCATCATCGTGGGGGTTTTTATCCATTGGGAAGCCGAAGACACCAAAAAGATTTATGATTATAACTACCAGGCCACCAAAGAAGGGATCAAACGCGCTATGAGCGGCAAGCCCACCATAGACGAGGTATTGGCACAAGAAGCCACCGCCCGCCATCCTTTTGCTGAAGGGGCCGAAGGCTAACTCCAGCGACTCCTCAAATTTTCAACAATAACTCTATCTGGCTCACCTTTAGGGTGAGCCTATTTATTTATTCTTGAACTAACAGAGTTATAAAGAATAGTCCTCTTTTTTGAGTAAACTACCCAAATTGATAATAGACAACCGCCTGATTAAATGCTATAAATAAGAGAAGTGACAAGGCATTTCTACTCTGCGCTAGTAGAGCAGACCTGTTCTGTTTCAAGGGGGAATGATAGAACAGGATAAGCCACAGCACATGTTCAATCACAAATAATCAGGAGGCTAAGTCTAATGCTGCAACAAAATCTTGAACATGAATTTGACCAAATCGCTTTCGAGGCCTGGAACCAAGCTCAGTCCCCCCTGGAGCGGATGTATGACCACTGGGTTGGTCAGGGAGCCTGGGAGCCAAATCCCCCGGCAGTGACATTTCGTATCCACGACGCGGCGACCGGTCTGCCTATTCCCTGTCACCTCTGCAACTCCACCGATGCTTGGGTGGTGGAGGGGGACGAGGTGAAACAGATCGCCCGCGTTTTTGTCTGCGAGCATGAACCTGTCTGGGCCGGACGCGGCCTGATCCGCCAGATTTCCACCGTGCCTGTTCATCGGGTGGGTTCATTTGAGGAAACTGGCCGGCCTCGCGAATAAAGGGAGCCAACAATAAACGAGCGGCAGCCCTCTTTTGATTTAATCGCTGTTGATAAGTCGTGGGTTGATATTTTACTCAGCGTGCCGGTCTTGCCCGGCCACGATCAGAAGGTGCTGGGCAGCTTGCTGGGTAAACAGCCCGGCGGGATGGGGGGCAATGTCGTTTGCGCGGCCAGCCGGCTTGGCTTGCGCACCGGGTTGGTCAGTTGGATCGGCGATGACGTCGAAGGCGAACTGGTTTTAAAGGATCTGCGCCGCTTTGGCGTTGACGCGACTCACGTTGTGGTTGAACCAAACACCCAGACCAATTTCACCACCATCCTGATTGATCCTTCCGGCGAAAAGGCAATTATCGTTGTTCCCACCGCCTTCAACACCCTGGTGCTTGACTCTGCCCTCAGCATCTATTTAGGCCAAGCCAAGCTTGTCTACAGCACGGTTTATGATCTTGACCAGTTGACCCGCGTCGCCAGGGTTGTTCACGCTGCCGGCGGCTTGCTGAGCGCCGATATTGAGCCAGTTGCCGGGTTGCAAGATGAGGCGCTTCACCAGGCATTAGCTTTGCTCGATCTGGCCTTCTTTAAGGCCGACATATCAGGCGCCGATTATGAGCAAGCTGCCCAGGAACTGCGTGCCCTCGGTCCTGAGTTGGTTGTTTTTACCCTGGGCGCACAAGGGGCGCTGGCTTGCCACGCTCAAGGCGTTGTCCGGTGTCCCGCCTTTCAAGTGCCGGTTGTTGACACTACCGGGGCCGGCGACTGTTTTACCGCCGCATTTTTAACGGCCTATCTGCGTAAATTTCCTCTCGATCAAGCGCTGCGTTATGCCCAGGCAGCCGCAGCGCTTTCCATTCAAGGCTATGGCGCTCGCGGCGCTCTGCCCACCGACAAACAAGTTCATAATTTTCTGAACCACTGAATTGACCGCGGAAGGTTAGAAGGCTGGTAAGTCCTGACCAACCCGTAGGGCAGCAAAGCAAGTCTTCCAGCCTTCCAAGCTTCCTGGATTGTCAAGGTAAGGTCTATTAATTGTCGGAAGGACCGAGAGGGGCCAGAGTCTCACTCCGTAGCCCGACCAGCAGGCTCTGGCCGTTATCGGCCACGCGCAGAGCGGCATATCTCGCCTCGGCGTAATCATCGGCGTGCCCTTCCTGAAAGAAGAACGAATCCGGCCCAATCTGAACCTGCCCATACTCCAACCGGCGATAATTCAGCAAGATTTCATCCGCGGCCAGGTCTCCGCCTTGGTAGACCCGGCTAAAGGTAGCCACCTTCTGTCCGTCGAGCTTCAAAACCAGTTGACCCTTTTCCGGCAGGTCGCTCAACATGCTCAGCTCATTGTTCAAAGCATAGTTAAGCTGCATATAATCGCCTTGCATCAGCGAGCGGGGATCAACCGGGGCCAGTTGGAGAAAAATCACCTGGCCCTGGGTCAAGCGGGTCTCCGTTTGAAAAATGTTGACGTTAACAAAGGCTAAAATACTCAGTCCAACCAGGCCCATGATGATGTGGCGTAAGGTTAAATTTGACATCAAACTGCCTCCTGAACCGGCCTGAACTGCCGCAGTAAGAAGGTGCGGGCCAGAAGAAGCAACGCCCCGCTGCCCATCAAAATTAATGATTTCTCGTACAGGTCAAGGGCCAGGTGGTAATAAAAAGCGCCGATAAAAAAGACCAGGAACGCCACCGCCAGTCCCCACACCAGCCGGTGTCCGCGCCAGAAGCCCACGATCAGCAGGATCAGGCTGGCCAGAATCCCCGGCGTCTGCCAGGTGAGCAAGCTTAAGACGACGACGCCTCCGGCCATAGCCGCCATGAGGGCCAGCGAGAGGTTTAGGACATTCCGCCCAAAGCGGAGGTAGATGAAGAACAACAGGCTGACGACCAGCAGCCCCAGCGTAGAGAGCCACCAATATTTGACGTAGTTGATCTCATAGATAACCGAGGGTAATAACAAGCCAAAGAGCGTCAAAGTGACAGCATAGCCCAGGGGCCGGGAGAGCGAGCGCAATCCCTGGCTAACAAAATAGCTATCTTCAGACCAAATGAGAAGCGCCAAGCTCAACAGCAGGATGACCAGGGCGTGGGTGGCTTCATAAATTTCCCATTCCCCGTAGAGCAAGGTCAAAATCGCCCCCAGAAGGATCAGAGCCGAAATAAAGCGATGGAGCCGGCCGGGATAGAGCAAAAACAGGGTAGCCTCCATTAAAATAGTGATCAGGCAGGTGGTCAGGAGGCTCTCGGTACCCAGGTAGATGCCGGCCACAAACAGCCCCTGCCCGGCCAGGCTGATAGCCAGGCTCAGTTGACCGGCAAAGTTCGAGCGGCGAAAAAGATATTTGATTCCGACGGCGGCCGCAATGAAGATTAAGCCGGTGATCGAATAGGCGAGAGCCGACTCGGTTAAAATGATGCCGGTAATAATAAACCCGATGATGAACAGGGCCGCAATCCAGGCGCTAATTCCTACCGCCGCCTGAATATACCAGGTTGTGCCCACCGCCTCATCGGCTAACAGCCCGGTCAGCTCACCTCGCTTCTCTACCGGCAAATAACCCTCAGCTATCAATTCGTCAACGACAGTTTTTAGCTTAGCCATGCGCCACCTCCCAGGAACGAGCGACCCGCTGCAGCCAGTTGACCGCCAGCGCCGCCTGGACGATGATGACCACTCCAATCAGCAGCAAGCCCGAAGCCTGAAAATCAGTCCGGCTCACTTCGTGGGCTACAACCGAGGTAATTGTCACCACCAAGCCAAAGGCAGCCAGGGTCAGCATAAACAGATCGTGGATCATATAGGTGTAAATAAAAATGACCGTCCCAGTTAAGACCAGGTAGAGAACAGCCCCTACAACCATGCTCCTGTCTATTTCAGCAGGAGAGTGCCAGCTCCAGATCAAGGCAATGGTCGGGATCAGAGCAAAAATAAAGGCAGCCAGACCCATCAGGCGGGGTTCCCAGCGGCCGCGGAGCCAGCCGCAGCCCCAGGCACGCCCCAACTCCCACAGCGCCAACCCCATCCCATTAAGGGCAAATAACAGGTTAAAGAGGGTTAGCTCACCAGCGAAGCCGGCTTGTTCTCCATAGAACCACAGCGTTAGGTTGAGCAGCACCAGCCATAAAAACCAGAGCGGGCCAGATAAACCAATAATGGCCCAGCCGAGAATAAAAACAGCCCAGTAGAGAAACAGGGTGTAAGCATCGGCCCCGGTTTGGTAAACCTGGCCCTGCACCGCCAACAAAGCCCCGACCAACACCGCCGCCCCGATGAGGCCGGCCTTGCCGGGGAGCGTATTTAAGCCCCGATAGTAGGCGAAGCCCAGGCAGATCAAAATACCGGCTTCGACCAGGCCAAACTTGGTAAAACGATGCATTTCGGCCCAGTTGAAGGCAAAGAAAAAGATAATTCCGCTCAAACTAAAAGCCACAGCCAGGGCCAGCAGCGAGTAATCCAAAAAGCGGCGCCAGCCCTCGCCGGTAGGGATATAACCGGCCAAGACCAAGGCACGTTCGAAGCCGGCCCGGTTCAAAATGCCTTTTTCAGCCAACAATTCCAGCCGTTCCAGGCTGGCCCGGCCTTCCAATATCGCTGAAGAAGCGGGCGGCAGTTCTTCAGGGGGTGGGGTTGAGGCGGGTTGGGGGTTTATCATCACTCACTCCTCTAAAATTGTGATCCACTAAAATTATAACGTCTGGAGTAAGGTATGTCACCTATCTAAAGTTAGGGCCGGTCCGACACATAACCCTCATGGCAAAAAAAGTAGAGACAGGCCGATGTCCTGTCTCTACCAATTCAAACCTTACTTCAACTTGGGGTTATTCAGCCGGAGGCGCGTTCTTGAACGCCCCAAACAAGGCCGAGAAGTAGGTGAAATCGCCCACTCGACCCGTATGCAACGGACTGGCGGCATCCCACTGCGCTTCATAACTGGCGATCACATCCTGCGCGTCCAACTCGCTCCCATCGTGGAACTTCACCCCTGCCCGCAGCTTGAACGTCCACTCCGTCAACTCATCATTCG
>Ga0209172_10000320_pt1 | contig 137316 bp, 135 predicted proteins | sample LarsenN4metaG_FD_184113 | JGI IMG/M metagenome (GOLD analysis project Ga0209172, IMG submission 184113) | Hot spring sediment bacterial and archeal communities from British Columbia, Canada, to study Microbial Dark Matter (Phase II) - Larsen... ... | reverse complement strand
GGCCTCCGGCCGCCTCCCATCCGGCCCCGGAACAGGTCCCACGGGGATTGCCCGCGCTGCCGGGCGATCAGGACCCAGGCCAGGATGCCCAGGACAATGAGGTCGTCCAGCCACCCCAGCCCGGGGACCAAGTCTGGGACCGCATCCACCGGGCTGATGACGTAAAGGAGGGTTATCAAGATCGGGAGGACGCGCCTCAGGACCAGCATATTGCCTCAGCCTCGCCCTTTCCTTGTATCACAGGTAGCTTGACATTCAAAGCGGTCTGGCCTTGGCTCCGCCAAAGCACCATGTTCGACGCTTCGTTCTGGCCCCTCCGGAATGATGGGGGGCACAGGCGACACAGGGCAAGGCGTGAGGGCGAAGGGACGTAGTCCCCTGTAACATGCTGACGCATCCAGGTTATGCCTATTCGGCACAGGTTCATCCTGATTCGGGCGTGCAGGGTGTGCATGTCCGAAGCACATATTACACACCCTGGGGGGAGCGGCGCGAGGACTCCACCTATGCTTTTCGACTCCCCGCCCGCAAAACCTTCCATGATCTTGTAAGGTTTGCGGTCTGACCAGTTGGGGGGGTGTCTTTCCCTTCTTCGGGGGCAGTCCCCTCCCGGCCAGGCACGGCTTTCGCACCGTGGTCCGACCGGCGATTTCTCCTGGGAAACGGGTGCGTTCAACCCCCCCCGGGGCCCAGAGCCGACAACGCCCGGCCAACACCTGGATTTCTGCGACGGTAACAGCAACAGATCATCCGACCCTTCGGCCGGCGGGCCGGAGCAGCCCATCGAAGTTTGGAGGATACCGTGGAAAAGCGCATGAAGCTCAGGACGACGCTCGGGCCGGGGAGAGTGCTCCCGCTCTTGCTCTGTCTCAGCCTTTTCGCCTTCCCAAGCATTGCAAGCGCCTGGCAAGGGGTGTTTCTTTCCAACAACGCGGCGCAGTTGCAGGCGACCTACATCGTCCGGTTCGAGACCAAGATCTGGGGGCGGATAGACAAGATTTCCATGACCTTCCCTCCGGGAACGGATGCGTCCAAGGCGGTGCTCGGCAGGATCATGGTCAATGACAAGGTCACCGAGGACGATGGCAAGGGCAGTGATGATCACAAGCTGCTGGTGGACTCCATGAATCCCAACATTCTGCTGGTGGACCTCCGGCAGTCGCGTCGCGTCTGGCGGGGGAGTATCCTTCTGATCGAGCTGTTCAACCTCATCAACCCGCCCGCAGGGGATTACTCCCTCACCGTCACGATCCAGGACAGGTGGGGCCATGCGAAAGAGACCATCTCCCCCATTGGGTTTTCCATCCTTGCCGGTGCCGGCGGGGGCGGCATCAGCGCCGTCAACGCCGGTACGGGACTGACCGGCGGGGGGACGGGCGGGGACGTGACCCTCGGCCTCCTCGGCTCCTTCCAATTGCCGCAGAGCTGTGCGAACGGTCAGGTGGCCAAATGGAACAGCCCACTGGGGATGTGGACCTGTGCCGCCGACGACATGACGAGTAGTGGCGGGGACATCACCGGGGTACGAACCGCGATAGGCTCGGGCCTAACGGGAGGCCAAGAAAGCGGCGATGTCACCCTGGGCGTCGCCGAGGGCGGCATCACCAGCGCCATGATCCAGGACGGGGCGGTGGGCGCGGCCGATCTGGCCAACGCCGCCGTCACCATGGACAAGCTGGGCGCCAATGCCGTGGATTCCGGGAAGATCCTGGACGGCTCCATTGGTGCGGCCGACGTGAACAGTGCGCATGTCCAGTTGCGCGTGGCGGGCTCTTGTCCAGCCAACGAGGCGATCCGGGTCGTCAATCCCGACGGCACGGTGACCTGTCAAAGCATCTCAGGGGCCGGCGGAGGGGTGACGGAGGTCACGGCGTCGGCTCCGCTGATGTCCTCCGGCGGAACCAGTCCGAATATCTCTCTCCCACACGTCACCCTTAGCCAGTGCGACGCCTCGGTCAGCAACTGCAACACCATTATGGGCGTGGGGGCGTTCGCCTCCAACACAGCCGGCACATTCAACACTGGCCTGGGATCGAGCGCGCTAGCCTCGAACCAGGGTGGTGTCAACAACGTCGCTATCGGATCGGTTGCCCTCGCCCGCAATACGGGCGGTTCCAATAACACCAGTGTGGGCGTTGAGTCGCTCAGCTTCAACGCAGGAGGCAATGCCAACACCGCCCTGGGATCGAGTGCGCTGCGCGGCAACGACAGCGGGTCCAACAACGTTGCCCTCGGAGCTGCCGCGCTCAACGGGAACTTCCAAGGTTCTAACAATATCGCGATTGGATTCAATGCGGGATCCGCAATCGAGTTGGGCAACGATAACATTCTCGTGGGCAACACGGGCGAGAGCGATGTATCGAACACCATTCGGATCGGAACTCTTGGCACCCACACGCGAACCTTCATCGCGGGGATCCGCGGTGCGACCACGGGGTTAGGGGACGCCATCAACGTCGTGATCGACTCCAACGGCCAGCTCGGCACCGTGAGTTCCTCCAGGCGGTACAAGGAGGACATCCGCGACATGGGCGAGGCGAGCAGCGATCTTCTGAGGCTGCGCCCCGTGACCTTCCGCTACAAGCAGGCTGCCGTCACTGGGCAGCAGCGCCGGGAGTTCGGTCTAATTGCCGAGGAGGTCGCGGAAATCTCCCCGGACCTGGTCGTGCATTCCGCCACGGGCGAGGTCGAGACGGTGCAGTACCACAAGCTTGTTCCCATGCTGCTGAACGAACTGCAGAAGCAGCACCGGCAGCTCGGGAAGCAAGATGAGGAGATCACCCAGCTCAAGGCGCGGCTCGCCGCCCTGGAGAGACTCGTGCCGGCGAGGGAGAGCCTGGCGCAGTGGTAAGGGCGGGTTAGAGCAAGAAAGCTCTCGCGTCCGCCCCTCACCCTTTCCCCCGCCGGGGGAGAGGGTGAGGGGGCAATTGGCCCAGTCGCATTCCATTCATCTTCCAGGATTCAGTAGCTCTCCACCCAGCCGGGTTTGGCCTCGGCCTTCGAGAATCCCGGTTCATCGCTTCTGTCTGCCGCCTGACGCCCCCTCCGGACCGGTGATCGTTCCGTCCCAGCGCTTCTTCCCGTCCAAAATCCTCTCTCGATTCCGAGCGGCTCCTCCCCCTGACCCACCGCGAGGCTGGAAGTCGCCGCCGTTGATTCGTCATGCCCGCAAGGCACTCCCCCAAGTTACCTGGAACGGCGGGGGATGACATTGTGCAGAGGCGGCACAGTTTCCCTGGTCACCAGAGAGTGCTGTGTGCCCGGTCGGACCAGCCTTCCGGTTGGGGGGATAGGAGCACTCGTGTGTCCTGATTTCCAGTCGTCGGATTTGCGCGTGTAGAATCAAAGAACACCTTCTGTTTCAACAGGTTGTACCGACGGATCTTTGCCGACCCACATTGTCCCATCGGGAACCTTTTATCCGGTCCCGGCGGCCGCGATGGGCATACCTCTGGCATAGCGTCCCCGGAAGAATTTCTGCACCGGTCCCCCGGTTGGGCCGACTTCTGGCATCCACAAAGGAGTACGCACCATGCGACGAACAGGTTCCTCGGTTGAGAAGAAACCCCGGAAAGACCGGGGGTCGATCCTGATGATCGCCATGCTCGTCATGCTGGCGCTCTCCCTGCTGGGAAGCGCGTTTCTCAGTCTCTCGGCCATCGAGCACAACATGGCCTACAACGGGCTCTGGTCCGAAGGGGCCTTCTCCGCCGCCGAGGCGGGCATCCAGACCGGGATCAACCAGCTCTCCCCGAATCCTGCCGTCGCCACCCAGGCAGTCCCGGTGACGGCGATCGGCACCGGCATCTACACCTACCAGTTCCGGAGCGGGCAGGCGACAGACCCGGGCCCCATGCCTCTGGTGTTTCGGGGCTCGCGGATTGAGAAGGGCTACAACATCGCCATCGGGACGGGCTACAACCCCACTGGATACGGCTTCCATAGTTACCAGATCGATGCCACGGGGACCGGACCGCGCAGCGCCCTTCGGGAGCTGGAGGTGCTGGCGGAATACGGCCCTGTCGCCCAATAATTGAGGTTCGCCATGAAGAAGCTGAAGAAGGCGGTGGCCCTGGCCCTGTCGGTCTGGCTCCTTTGCTTCAGCGGGCCGCCCATCTCGAAGGTTCCCCGGGCCCGGGCCGACGACAGCGACATCTTCGGGGCCGAGATCCAGCCGAATGTGTTGCTGGCGCTGGATACCTCCGGCAGCATGGACAATACGATTTACTCTGACCCCTACGATGCCGGCACATCCTACGGCGGCACCTTTGAGGCCGCGAAGGTCTACCAGCGAGTCAGGACCGGCTACACCATCTATGCGAACTCGATCGGGGACGTCTCCAGCTCCAGTGCCCGCAGCGCCCTGTCCACGGCCGGCTACTGGTCCGGGAGGATCGGGGGCTCCAACCGGAGCCTGTTCACGGGCAACTACCTGAACTGGCTGGCGACCCCCGGCGCCCAGCAGGTGCGGAAGATCGACGTGGCCAAGCGCGTCCTCACCAAGTTGATCACCAACGTCGAGGGGGTCCGCTTCGGTCTGATGACGTTCACCAACAACGGCAGCCAGGGGCAGGGGGGCGGGAAGATCGTCGCCCCCATCGGGAGCGACACGACCACGCTGACCACTGCCATCAACGCCCTCTCGCCCAGCGGCTATACGCCCCTGGGGGAGATGCTCCGCGACGCCGGGAGGTACTTCAAGGGCCTCGGCGACTACAATGGGAGCTACAGGACGAGTCCCATCCAGGTCGAGTGCCAGCCCAACTTCGTCGTCATGGTCTCGGACGGCCTGCAGAACGGTCTGCTGGATGTCCGGACCGAGTCCACGAACCGCCGCACCCAGGACCACGCCAGCACCTTGACGGGGGTGCAGACCGTCACCGTGGATACCGTCGGCTTTGCGGTCGCGCCGGGTGAGGCGGCCGCGGCGAATGACGTCCTCCAGACCGCGGCCAGGAACGGCGGCGGCGCCTTCTACAGCACCGAGAACGAGACCCAGCTCGAGGCGGCGCTGGAGGAGGCCATTCGCCAGATCGTGGCCGCCACCTTCGCCTTCGCCACCCCGGTCGTCCCCACGACCAGCGCCACCGGCAGCACCAAGTCCTACCTGGCGGCCTTCCAGTCCGATCCCTCCCGGCCGTTCTGGCGGGGCTTCTTGAAGGCGTTCCAGCGGGATGCGAACGGCCAGGTTCCGGTGGATGCCAACGGGGTCCCCCTCGACTCGGCCCTCGTGTGGGAGGCGGGGGCGAAGCTCGCGGCCAAGGCCGCGTCCAGTCGGATCATCTACACCCTGGCGGGGGGGAGCCGGGTGGACTTCAAGACGACCACCTCCACGAGCACCCTCACGCCGGCCATGCTGGGGGTCTCCACGGTCGGTGACCGCGACAAGCTCATCGAGTTCATCCGGGGCGTGGACACCTACGACGACAATGCGAACGGGAATACCACCGAGGAACGGGCCTGGAAGCTGGGAGACATCTTCCACTCCACCCCGGTCCTAGTGACCCCGCCCTTCGCCCCCTCGGCGGAGTTGAGTTACATCGCCTTCCGGCAGGCCCATGCCAGCCGGACGTCGATCCTGCTGGCGGGCGCCAATGACGGGATGCTCCACGCCTTCCGGGAAAGTGATGGGGAGGAGCTGTGGGCCTTCATCCCGCCGGACCTCCTCGGCAACCTGAAGCTCCTGACCGTGTCGGGCGGCGAGCACCTGTTCTTCGTGGATAGCAGCCCGACCGCGGCCGACGTGAAGATCGGCGGCACCTGGAAGACGGTCGTGATCTTCGGCGAGCGACGGGGCGGGCGCTCCTATCATGCCCTGGATATCACCGACACCGCCAATCCCCAGTACCTGTGGAGCTTCACCGACAGCAAGATGGGCGAGACCTGGTCCGAGCCCGTCATCGGGAAGATCCGGATGGCGAACGGGACCGACAAGTTCGTGGCCTTCGTCGGGGGCGGCTACGACACCGCCCAGAACAACAACACCGGGAAGGCCGTGTTCGCCATCGACATCGCCGACGGGACGAAACTCTGGGAGTACTTCAACGCCGCCGGCTCCACGGACGACCGGCAGTACATGAACTTCAGCATCCCGGCCAACATGACGGCGACCGACATCAACGTGGACGGGTACCTCGATCGCCTGTACGTCGGCGACGTGGGCGGGCAGGTCTGGAAGTTCGACCTGTCGGCCCCGGCCACCCTCTCCTCCGGCCTGGTGGACAACTGGCCGGGGAAGCGCGTCTTTGCCGCTCCCCTGGCGGGGACGAATCCCCCGGCCATCGGCGAGTACTACCCCGCCCAAGCCATCTATGGGTCGATCGCTCCCGCCTATGACGATCAGAACACTCTCTGGCTTTACTTCGGGACGGGGGACCGGAACCACCCCAACAACACCACCGCCCCGAATCGGATCTACGGCATCACCGATGGCCCCTCCATGACCAACGGGACCGCCTTGACCGAATCGAACCTGGTGGACGTCACTTCGGCTAACAACACCTCCCCCTATGGCTGGTACATCCGGCTGGGCGCGAAGGAGAAGATCCTGGCCTCGGCCGACGTCTTCAACAAGGTCGTGTTCTTGTCCAGCTTCACCCCGGTGAGCACCACGGTCTGCGGGTCGGGGGGCGGAGAGGCGAAGCTGTATGCGGTGCAGATGAGCACGGGCTATGCGGCGCTGGACTGGGCCAACGGCGCCGGGCTGCTGACCACCAGCAGCGCGACGGAGGTCCGGGCGAAAACGATCGGAACGGGGATTCCCTCCAAGCCGATCATCATCATCACCGATGCCGGGGCGACCATCACCAGCTCGGTCATCACCGCCACGACCAGCCAGCAGCTCCCCAGCAATCCCGCACCGCCTCCCTCGGCGATGCGGCGCATCCTGTACTGGTTTGAGCTGGTGCGGAGGTAGCCGGCCCGGATCGGAGAAGTCTTTCCCCGGCCGTCAGCGTCAGGCAACCGTCACGCCCCCGATGAGGGCGTGACGGTTTCTTTTCCGTCAAAAATCCAGCCCCCACCGGGACTCCCCGCATCGCCAGGTCGGGCGAATCCCACACCCTGTCTGTCGCCATCCCCGCGGAACGACATTCCTGCCCCTCGTGCCGCCAGGGCACCCCCGGGCCTTCCCCAGCGAGGATGGCCCGCCCGTCAATCCAGATTGACGGAGTCCGGCTTCTTCGCTAGGATGCCGGCTATGCGCAGCAGACTGAACCGGGATGAGTTCGTGAAGTCCCATGCCCTCGGGAATGACTACATCCTCCTCGACGAGGCGCGCCTCTCCCGTCGCCTTACGCCCGAGGCGGTCCGGGTGATCTGCGACACGCACCTCGGGGTCGGCTCCGACGGGATCCTGCTCTTGACGGCGGGGCTCGGGGCCGACTTCGGGGTGCGGATTTTCAACCCCGACGGCGGCGAGGCGGAGAAGAGCGGCAACGGCCTGCGGATTCTGGCCAAGTTCCTGTACGACCACGGGTACACCGAGCAGACCGAGTTCACAGTCTCCACCCTGGGCGGCACCGTCCGGGCCAGGCTGCACCTGGAGACCGGCCGCGTCACCGCCATCACTGCGGACATGGGCCGGGCGACCTTCGTGAGTTCCGAGATCCCGGTGGCGGGTCCGCGACGCGAGGTGGTGAAGGAGGAGCTTCCGGTCGGAAACCGGCGGTTCACGGTGACGGCCGTTTCGGTGGGGAACCCGCACTGCGTCATCTTCACCGATAGGCTGGATCCGGACGAGGTCCGCCGCCTCGGCCCCGCCATCGAGCATCACGCGAGCTTCCCCAACCGGATCAACGTCCAGTTTGCCAAGGTGCTGGCGCGGGACCGCGTCTCCATCCTGATCTGGGAGCGGGGGGCCGGCTACACCCTGGCCTCGGGCACCAGCGCCTGCGCGGTGGCCGCAGCCTGCGTCAAGAACGGCCTCATGGACCGCCGCGTGACCGTGGAGAGCCCCGGCGGCGAACTCCGCGTCAGCGTCGGTGAAGACTGGGACCTCACGCTGACGGGTCCCGCCTCCGAGATCTGCCGGGGGACCCTGAGCCAGGACATGCTGCGAGGGTTGTCCACGTGATTCCGACACGGACGACCCCGCGTCCCGCGGGGCTGCGCCGGAGCTTCCTGTTCGTCCCGGGCAGTGAGGAGCGGAAACTCGCCAAGGCCCCGGGCCTGGGGGCTGATGCCGTGATCCTGGACCTGGAGGACGGCGTGGCCGCGGCCCGCAAGGCGGAGGCCCGCGCGCAGGTCCGGACGTTCCTCCAGGCGCAGGACGGTTACGAGATCGAGTGGCTCATCCGAGTGAACGGCTTGGCGACACCGTATTTCGAGGCGGACCTGGAGGCCGGCGTGCGGGCCGGCCCCGACGCCCTGGTGATCCCCAAGGTGGGATCTCCCGACATGCTCCAGGAAGCGGACGCCCACCTGACCGAGGCCGAGCATGCCTCGGCCCTTCCCTTCGGCACCCTCAAGCTCTTCGCCCTGATCGAAAGCGCGCGCGGTCTCCTGAACGCCCAGGCGATCGCCACGGCCACGCCTCGCCTCCTGGGACTGATGCTGGGCCACGTGGACCTCTGCGCGGACCTTGGTATCCCGGCCGGCCGGGCGGGGGAGGGGATCGTCTATCACGCCCGCTGCCAGGTGGTCCTGGCGGCCCGGGCGGCCGGAGTGGATGCCGTGGACACGATCTACTTGAATATCCAGGACCAGGAGGGCCTGCGGGCCGAGGCGGCCCAGGCCGCTGCGCTGGGCTTCGTCGGGAAGCTGGCCATCCATCCGGCGCAGGTGCCGGTCATCCACGAGGCGTTCACGCCCTCGGCGGCCCGGATCCAGCGGGCGCAGCGGGTGCTGGAGGCCTGGCGGGGGGCCGAGGCCGAGAGCCGCGGTGTGATCGCACTGGACGGGAACCTGATCGAGCGCCCGGTGGTGGAGGGGGAGCGGCGCGTCCTGGAACGGGCCAGACGGGCGGGGGTTCTCTGAAATCCCGGGGGACGCGGACCGGCGAGGCGAGGGCCCGCCCGCGGTGGGGGCCGACGCCCGGTCACCCCCCGGGCCGGAAGGGGCAGATGAGGACTTCACAAGAGATCCCAGGCTGGGCACAAGAGCTGGAGGCGCGCATCGGCGCCGGCAGCTCTCCGCTGTACGTCCTCCACCTCAACGTCGCCGATCACATTCCCCTGGGCGAGGAGTTCCTCTCCCTGCGGACGTTCCTCATCCGGCGCCTCGGCCGCCGCAGCCGCATCTTGTTCTACAACCGGTCCAGCGGGTTGCATTTCGGCGATTTGGAAACCGAGGCCATGGTTCGGCGGGCCACGGGGCTTGTCCCTGACCAGGACGTGTCCCCCCACAGCCCCGAGGCGCAGCGGCGACGAGCCCTGGTGGCCCTGGGGGAGCCGTCCGCCCCCAAAGAGTGGCCCACGCAGCCGGCCAAGGTGCTGGGCCTGGTCGAGAGGACGCTCCTGACCGGCTGTCTTCCCGGACCGGGCCATGACCGTGTGCTCTTTCTTCTAGAGTATGCGGAGACGGTGGTCCCGGCGGCCGACATCGGGGGCATGAACGATGAGGACCGGACGAACCTGGTCACGCTCCTTCGCTGGGCGGCGGAGCCGCCGCTGCCCCCGACCGCGCTCACCGTCATTCTGATCGCCGCCAACCTGGCGGACCTGCACCCGCAGCTCCGGCAGTCATCCCGCGTGGAGGCCATCGCCATCCCGCTGCCGGATCACGCCACGCGGCGCGACTACATCCGGGCGCTCCTGGAGGAGAACGGGTTCGAGCTCGGCCTGACCCCCGAACAGCTTGCCCAGGCCACCGCCGGCCTTTCCCTTCTGCACCTGGAGCACCTCTGCCGCTCCGCCAAGGTGCGGGAACAGCCGCTCGTGCTGGACGAGGTGAAGGCGCGCAAGAAGGCCGTCCTGAAGCAGGAGCTCCACGACATGATCGAGCTGGTGGAGCCGGAGTTCGGCCTGGACGCCATCGCCGGCCTCGGCGCCGTGAAGCGCTACATGCGGGAGGTGGTGCGGGCCATCCGGGACGGCGACCTGATGATGGTGCCGCGCGGGATCACGCTGCTCGGGCCGCCCGGCGTGGGCAAGACTGCCCTGGTCCATGCCTTGGCCAAGGAGTGCGGGTTCAACTTCGTCCGGATCCTGAACCCCCGGGACAAGTGGGTGGGCCAGTCGGAGCGGAACTTCTGGAAGATCCTCCAGGCGCTCCGGGCCCTGACCCCGGTGGTGGTCCTGGAGGACGAGGCGGACCAGAGCGAGCACACCCGGGACGAGTACAGCGGGGATTCCGGCGTGGGGAACCGCATCCGCCAGATGCGATTCGAGTTCACCGGCGACCCCGGTATCCAGGGGAAGGTTCTCTGGGTCCGGATCAGCAACCGCCCGGACCGCCTGGACGCGGCCGAGACACGCTCAGGACGGAGCAGCCAGCGCATCCCCCTCCTCATGCCGGACCCGGAGGAGCAGGCGGCGATCTTTGCCGTGATGCCGGTCAAGCACGGCTTCGCCTGCGCGGTGCCGTCCTTCGATCGGATCGTCGAAGCGTGCGGACGCCGGCATCCGGGACAGATCTCCGGGGCGGACATCGAGGAGATCTCCTTCCGCGCCTACCGTCGCGCCCGGCTGCGGGGAGCGGCGGCGGTGGAGGAGGGGGACTACCTCTGGGCGGTGGAGGATTTCATCCCCTCCCAGAACGCCGAGGCCATTCGCCGGCAGGAGCTGGCGGCGTTGGCGCTCTGCTCCTCCCGCCAGTTTGTCCCCGAACGGTACCGCCCGTTCCTGGAGGATCGGGACCGGGGAGCGGGCGCCGGGTCGTGACCGACGAGGCGGAGTCCATCCAGATCGAGGGCGAGATCGCCCGCCTGCTCCGTCCGGCGGGGGCCGGGCGTGTAGCCGTGGACCGCGAGGTCCGCCTGGCGGATCTGGCCGAAGCCCTAGCCGCGAGCCACCGAATGGACCGGACGCCCCTGCTGCCGGCGGGGACGCGCCTGTTCGCGCGGTGGCGCCATACCGCGGTCCTGGTCATCGAGGAGACGCCTCGAGTCCGCCACCTGCGCTGGAGCCCCAAGACGCTGAAGTCCGAGGGAGCGTACACGGAACACGGCCTGGCCTTCCCCTTCATCCTGTACCTTGTGGGATTTCACCAGGGGGACTTCGAGGAGATGCGCATCTATTTCCGTACCGCCCCGCTCGTTAGCGAGGCGGATCCCCTCTATTTCCCGAACCTGTGGAACGTCCAGGCAGCCGAAAGCCCGCTGGCCCGGTGCCGCGCGTGCCTCCGGGGGCGGCCGGAAGGCCTGGAGCGGGCCGTGGGGGAGCAGGCGGAGGACCTGATCGAGTACTTCTGGGGCACAGGCTTCAACCTGGACATCGAGGACAACTGTTTCGATCGTGCCCAGAGCCGCGACCCGCGCATCGCCACCCTGGAAGCCTGGGAGGCCGCTTCGCGGGCGGACCCGCTGTTTCCCCTCAGCGTTCCGTGGGAGCCGGTGGGCCTCACGCTGGGACAGGCCCTGGATCACTGGCGCCGTCACGGGGATCACGGTCGGCCCATCGAGAAGGCCTCGGACGTGGCGGATGTGATGTACCGCCTCCGGGAGGCCGGCTGATGTTCCCCGTCTACCTCAAGGATGACGGCTTCGAGCCGCCGCAGGATCCCATCCACTTCCTGGTGACGGCCGACGGCCTTTTCCAGGTGAAGGAGAATCCGGTCTTCCGCTCCTGTGTGCGCGTGCAGGGGATTCGCGGACTGCGGGGGCAGGGCGAAGAGGTCCGCTGGAAGCTCCCGCCGGTGCCAGGGGCGTTGCTCCGGCGGGTGGTGGGCCTCTTCCGGGAGGTGTATCGGCGCCACAAGAGCGAGGCGATCGTGCTGCTCACCTTCGATCCCGCGGCAAAGGAGTTCGGGCTCGTGGTCCCGGAGCAGGTCGTGGCGGGGGGGCATCTGACCTACAGCCCCGGGGTGACGCCCCCGGGGAAGATCCGGGTCGGCACCATTCACAGCCATGCCGAGGCGGATGCCTTTCACTCGCCGGTGGACGACTGGGACGAGGAGCACGACGACGGCCTGCACGTGACCGTGGGGAATCTCAACGGGCGGTTCAGCCTCTCCTGCTCCCTGGTGGTGGACGGGCGGCGATTCCATCTGCGGGCCCGGGACATCTTCGAGCCGGTGCCAGCGGCGCCCACGGACGGCCCCGAGGAGATCTGGTACGAGGCCCTGACTCACATCCACGCGGAGGAGCCGCCGCGCGACTCGCTGGAAGGCAAGCCGTCAGCCATCTGACGGCAATGCAAAACCGACAACCGACAACTAACAACCGACTATCTCTCCCGCCTCTTGCCCCCCTCTCCCCTGGTGGGAGAGGGCTCGGGTGAGGGGGGCTCGGGTCGCAATTCGGGAAGTGGAAATTGGAAACTGGGACGGATGAGATCACGCATGGCAAGAGCGGATGCTTGAGCGCTGACAGCTGAGAGCTTGGGTATGTTAGAGATCAAAGTCATCGGGATCGGCGGGATCGGGTGCGCGTTGATTCCGCACCTGGCCCGGTACCTGCATGCCAGCCGCGAGCCGGCGCGGCTGACCCTCGTGGACGGAGATACCTTCGAGGCGCGTAACGGCGACCGCCAAGCCTTTCCCGACTTGGGGAACAAGGCCAAGGTGAAAGCCACAGAATTGGCGCGGCACTTCGAGGATCTCTCCCTCCGCGCCATCCCAGAGTACGTCACCCCGGAGAATGTCGGGCGGATCATCCGATCCGGCGACGTCGTGTTCCTGGGCGTGGACAACCACAAGACCCGCCGGGTGGTGAGCGATCACTGCCAGGGACTGGCGGACGTGACCCTCATCTCGGGCGGGAACGATTTCACCGACGGAAACGTCCAGGTCTATCTGCGGTCCGGCGGCCGGGATGTCACGCTGCCCCTGACGCGCTTCCATCCCGAGATCGCCGAGCCGCAGGACCGCTCCCCCCACGAGATGTCCTGCGACGAACTCCTGGTGGAGGCGGCCCCGCAGCTCCTCTTCATGAACCTCGCCGTGGCCTCGGCCATGCTCAACGCCTTCTACGCCTGGCGCATGGGGAAGCTCCAGTACGGCGAGGTCTACCTCGACATCCTGGAAGGCAAAACCACCCCCCTGCTCCGGCAACCCCCCGCGGAATCCCCGGACCCCACGGCCTGAGACCAGCCCGACCATGCAGTCGGGGTCCGCAGGGGTACCCTTGCGGTCCGCGAATCACTGAGTGGTACCGGATGGCCGGTCCAAGACTGCTTCGACGGCCCGCCGGAAGGATCGCGCATCCACGGCCGGGAAGCGATACAGGTCGGCCTCAATGGCCTGGTAGTACTGCCAGGCGCGCGCCGGCTCCACCAGCCCCCGCTGCAGCATCTCCTGCACGTCGGCGATGTCTTGGGCATGGCTGCGCTCCAGCTTGGCCAGCGCCTGGGCATACAGATCAAAGTGATGGTAGAAGAGACGCCCCTCGCCGGCGATAAACGGGCTGCGGTCCTCCCAGCCGGGTGGCACGGGGATGAAGTCCGCCGGGCAGGCCAGTTCGACGTTGATCTGCAGGGTTTCCTTGATCCGGGGGATGGCGCGGAAGAGGTGGTCGTGCTCCGGAACGATCTTGATATCTACGTCAATGGTGATGGACCGCCAGCCCATCAGGACCGCGGTGGCGCCCCCGGTGAAATAGACCCGCGCAGCGGCGTCTGCCGCCTCGGCCAGGGCGCCCATGAATCGCCTGATCCGCTCGGCATCGGCTACGTGACGCATTCCGCGGCGCGCTCGAAGCTCACCAGGCGCCGGATCAGCGCATTATAGCGCGAGTGCGCGGCGTCGGGATCGGCCTGGCGGAGAAGATCATACAGGCGGTGCTCCGGATCCGGGAGCGGATTGGGGATCTGGTATCCGAGCCTCCGCAGGCGCGGTGCCCCGATGGAGACCAGCAGGGCGGGAATCGAGGGGACGCCGCGGGACAGATCCTCAAGTCCGGCGGCGATCAGATCGCTGCCGGGCAGGGTGTCCTGCGCCACAATTTTCTGCGCGTCGTATTGCCGCATCGTGATCCAAGGCCTCCCCGCTGAATCCCAGGTCCTCTCGGAGCCGTCGAGTCGGACCAGCAACCTTCAAGGAACTGCCCGATCTGTTCGAAAAAATGGCCGTCTTTCTACCCTCTGTCAAGGGAAAACTCGCCCTTCCTCCCGAACTTGTCGTTGTCCCTGTCGAGAGGTATCCGTTCCGAGTCCTGCCTTCTGCCCCCTGCCTTCCGTCCCTTGGCCTAGGCGCTCCCCGCTGTGCGGTCATTTCACATTCCGCATGGTGCGGCTTGCCACCCTTTGCGCTGTGCGCCATGCTCTTTGCGCTTTAACCCACATCGCCGCTAAGATAATTCGGTCTCGACTCCGCCCCCGGGAGCCGGCCTGAAGCCAGCCGGCCGCACCCGGTGGGTACCCGTGGGCCGCTGCGCCGATCGCCGTGTCATGCCGGTGGCATGACGGCGGCGTGGAGGAGGCCGCAGGCCGACGACCAGGAGCAAGACGGCCCTACTCCGCCGGGGACCCCCTGGGGGCGGCGGCGTTCCGTTGCGGCCCGGCGCCCGAGGGGCGCTCCCGGGGGCGGGAAGCACACTGTGGGCAGAGCTGCCAATCAATTCAGCTAGTTACAAATTAACTTAGCGGCGATGGCTTTAACCCACCAATCGACCATTTGACGAATTGACCAATCGACTCCGACCGCCACCTGCCCGCTGCCATCTGTTGGCCGCCTCCCGTCCCCTGACCCACAACTCTCGGCTTGTGGTGCCTTGACAATGGGGCCGGGCAGGGGATATGGTGCGCGCCATTGCGGGGGATCCTGGTCTTGCCCGGAGGCGCGATCGGGGGTCTTCCGTGGGGAGGAACGACTGGTCGGAGGAAAGGAGGCAGGCCATGAAGGGACGTCGGACGACTTCTCGAGGACCCGGCATCACCCGTCGAAAATTCTTGCAGGCCGCGGCCGGTTCGGTGGCGCTGGGGGGGCTGAGCTTCCCCATCGTCCTGCGGGCGCAGCAGGCGCCGATCCGCGTCGGGCATCTCACGCCCCGGACCGGGTTCCTCGCGCCGCTGGGCGAGTACGCGGTCATGGGCGCCCGCCAGGCCGTGGACGAGTCTAACGAAAAGGGCGGGATCTTGGGGCGCAAGGTGGAGCTGATCACCGAGGACTCCCAGAATCCGGGCGTGGCCAAGCAGAAGGTGATCAAGCTGATCGAGAAGGACAAGGTGGACGTCCTGATCGGGGAGATCAGCAGCGCCTCGGGCCTGGCCATCAGCGAGGAGGCCCAGCGCTACAAGGTGATCTACATCAACACCGGGTTCAACACCGACGAGGCGCGGGGGGCCCGCTGCCAGCGATACATGTTCCACGTCGAAGGCTGCAATACCATGTACACCAAGACGGTGGGCCGCTGGCTGCTCCGCGAGAAGAAGATCAACCGCTGGTACTTCCTCACGGCGGATTACGCCTTCGGCCACGACCTGTACCGGGTCTCCTCCCGGTTCCTCAAGGAAAACGGCGGGACCAACCTGGGCAACGAGATGATCCCCACCAACTCGCCTGACTACAGCGGCTACATCCTGAAGCTCAAGGCGGCCAAGCCCGACCTGGTGTACATCAACCTGGCGGGGGTGGACCAGACCACGTTCCTGAAGCAATATCGGGACGCCGGGGCACCCTTTGAGCTGGCCGGGGGGGTCATGGACACCCAGCCGTTCTGGGCGGCGGGAATCGACGCCCTGAGCGGCCACTGGCAGAGCCTCTGGTACCATGAGCTGCAGGAGAAAGGTTCCCGCGAGTTCACCGCCGCCTTCCGCAAGCGGAATGGGAAGCCGCCGGAAAACCAGGCCTGGGGCGAATACGTGGGCACCCGCATCCTGCTGCAGGCGATCCAGGAGACCAAGAGCACCAAGAGCGCCGACCTGGTCCGCTACCTGGAGGGCGGGGCCAGCTTCGACATCCTCAAGGGTCGCCGCGGTACCTTCCGGGCCTGGGACCACCAACTCCTCCAGGAGATGTATGTGGTGAAGGTGAAGGACAAGGCCAAGATGAGGGACCAGTGGGACATCTTCGAGATCGTGGAACCCGTGCCCAAGCCGGGAGAGTCGCTGGAGCTGATCCAGCCGACCAAGGAAGAGAACCCCTGCCAGATGCCGGCCGTCTGAGGGGCGTCTGAGCCCTTGTCACGTGGCCGAGGAGCGGGTTCGCCGCCCGCTCCTCGGCCGATTGCTGTTCGGAGACCCATGGGAGCCCTCAGCCCCTTAATCCTCCTGGAACACCTGGCCAACGGCATCGTGGTGGCGGCCTATTACGTGATGCTGGCCCTGGGGCTCTCCATCATCTTCGGGATGATCGGCGTGATCAATCTCGCCCACGGGGCCTTCTTCGCCCTGGGGGCCTATGCCGCCCTGATCTTGAAGGGGACGATTGGATTCGGCCCGGCCCTCCTCATCAGCCCGATCCTGGTGGCGGTCCTGGGCATGGCCATCGAGGCCCTGTTCCTGCGCCCCCTCTACAAAGGGGACCCGCTGTTGGGGCTGCTCTTCACCTTCGGGCTTGCCATGGTGATGGAGCAGATCATCCGGATCATCTGGGGCGCGGCCGGACTAGCCTTTGACGCGCCCGGGGCCCTGCGGGGCGCCGTCCGCATGGGGGAGTTCGTCTATTCCCGCTACCGCCTCTTCCTGCTGGGGGGTGCGGTGGCGACCATCGTGGGGTTGTGGCTGTTCCTGGAGAAGACCCGCTTTGGAACCATCATCCGCGCCGGGACCCGCGACGGGGAGATGGTCCGCCTCCTGGGGATTGGCCTCAAACCGGTCTTCACGGCGGTCTTCGGGATCGGGATCGCGCTGGCGGCGGTGGCCGGCGTTCTCACCGCCCCGCTGGCCGGGGTGCACCCGGCCATGGGAACGGACGTGGGGACGGCGGCCTTCGTGGTGGTCACCATCGGGGGCCTGGGGAGCTTCTGGGGGTCGGTCCTGGCCGGTCTCTTGGTGGGGGAGATCGTCAGCCTCAGCATCCTTTTCTGGCCGCCGGCGGCCCAGGCGTCCATGTATCTGCTCATGGCCGTGGTCCTCCTGGTCCGGCCGCGGGGATTGCTCGGCGAGCGCTGGGAGAAGTTCGAGTGAACGCCGCGCGATCCCAAGGCCTGGATGCCATCTGGCGCCATCCCTTTACCCCACTGATCCTCCTCCTGCTCCTGCTGCCGCACGTCATCACGCAGGCGCGGGCCACGGTGACGCTGGCCACCGAGATCCTCATCTTCATCCTGCTGGGTCTGGGTTTCAACATCCTGCTGGGGTACACCGGGCTGGTGTCGTTCGGACACGGGGCCTACTTCGGCCTGGCGGCCTACGCCGGGAGCCTGGTGCAGATTCACCTCACGGGCGGCGTCGGCCTGCCGATCCTGTCCGGCCTCCTCTTCGGGACAGCCATGGGCGCAGTGATCGGGTTCCTGATCATGCGGAAACGCGGCGTCTACTTCGCCCTGCTCACCCTGGCCTTCACCCAGATGTTCTTCTTCATCGTGTACCGCTGGACGGCGGTGACCGGGGGCGAGAGCGGCCTGGGGGGCGTGCAGCGGCCGGCTGTCGGGATCCCGGGGCTCGGCCTCCTGAACCTGGACAACGCCCTGGTGTACTACCACTTCGTGCTGATCGCGGTGCTGGTGGCGGCGTACCTCACCTGGCGGATTGTCCACTCGCCGTTCGGGCGTGTCCTGGAGGCCATCCGCGAGAACGAGCAGCGGGCGATCTTCGTGGGCTACAACACCAAGGCCTACAAGTTCACGGCCTTTGTCCTTTCGTGTGCTGCGACGAGCCTCGCGGGAATCCTCTACGCGCTCCTGATCCGGTTCGTCTACCCGGAGACGGTCCACGTGAACTTCTCCGGGGAGATTCTGGCCATGACGGTGGTCGGCGGGATGCGGCACTTCATGGGTCCGGCTGTCGGTGCAGCCTTCTTCGTCTTCTTCCGTGACTTCCTGAGCGCGTACACCGAGAACTGGCTCGTCTTCTTCGGGGCCCTGTTCATGCTGTTCATCCTGATCTCCCCCGAGGGGATCTGCGGCCTGGTGGAACGGATCGCGGAGCTGCTCGGCCTCGGCCGGGGCGCGGGCGGCGTGGCAGTCCCGCCCCGCCCGGCCGCCCGCACGGGTCCGGCGGGACCCGCGGGAGGCGGGGCCGGAGGGCTCGGCACCGGCGGGGAGCCGGCCCTCGTGTGCCGCGGTGTCCAGAAGCGCTTCGGCGCCCTGCGGGCCGTGGACGGGGTGGATCTCGCGGTGCGGAGCGGGGAGCTCCGCTCCATCATTGGCCCCAACGGGGCCGGGAAGACCACGCTGTTCAACTGCGTCACGGCCATCTTCCCGACGGACGGCGGCCGGGTCACCTTCGGGGGCGCGGACATCAGCCGCCTGCCGCCCCACGCCCTGGTGCGGCGGGGCCTGGCGCGCTCCTTCCAGATCATCAGCCTGTTCCACACCCTGTCCGTCTTCGAGAATGTGCGCATCGCGGTGCAGGCCAGGAGCCGGTACCGGTTCTCCCTGTTCGCCTGGGCCGATGATCTCACCGCGGTCAACGCCGAGGCGTGGCGGGTACTGGAGGATCTGGGCCTGGCGGACAAGGCCGCCATGCCGGCCAACAGTTTGTCCCATGGCGATCAGCGACTTCTCGAGATCGGCATCGCGCTGGCCACCCGGCCGCGGCTGATCCTGCTGGACGAGCCTTTGGCCGGGCTCTCGGCCGAGGAGCGGACCCGCATCGCGGGATTGATCCGGCGCCTCGCCGGTCAGATCACCGTCGTGCTCATCGAGCACGACATCGACCGGGTCCTCGCCCTCTCGGATACCATCAGTGTGTTGCACCAGGGTCGCCTCATCGCCGAGGGCACCCCGGAGGAAATCCAGCGGAACCCCGAGGTGCAGGCGGCCTATCTGGGCGGCCTGCGGGCCACGCCGCCACGGGCGACCCGGCCGGCCGCAGAGGCAAGACCTCCCCTCCTGGCGCTGGAGAGGATGGACACCTACTACGGGAAGAGCCATATCCTGCGGGGGGTGTCCCTGGAGGTCTTGGCGGGCGAGGTCGTGGCCCTGCTGGGGCGCAATGGCGCCGGCAAGACAACGACCCTGATGAGCATCATGGGCGCCGTCCCTCCCAGTGCAGGGGTGGTTCGCTTTCGCGGCGAGGCCATCAACGGTCGCCCGCCCGAGCAGATCTCACGTCTGGGGCTCGGGCTGGTTCCCCAGGGAAGGCGGATCTTCCCCAATCTCACGGTCCTGGAGAACCTGTCCCTGGCCGCCCATCCCCGGGCCAACGGCGGGTGGACGACGGATCGTGTCTTCGAATTGTTCCCCGCCCTGGGGGCTCTGAAGGCCTCGCAGGGAGACCAGCTCAGCGGCGGGGAGCGTCAGATGCTGGCCATCGGCCGTGCCCTGATGAGCAACGCCGACCTCCTCCTCTTGGACGAACCCTTCGAGGGCCTGGCGCCGGCGGTGGTCGAGGTAGTGGTCCGGGCCCTGGAGGAGTTGCGGAAGCACGCCACCCTCCTCTTGGTCGAGCAGAATGCCCAGCTCGCCCTGGCCCTGGCGGATCGCGTCTATGTCCTCAGCAACGGGACCGTGGAGCATTCGGGACCTGCCGGTGAGCTCGCCGGGAACCTGGAGCTCCGCGTGAAATTGCTGGGCGTGTAGCCCGCATTTGCTTCACCCCTCCTGATCCGTCTCGCGTATACCCAGGTACACACGTCGCCTCGTCGGCCCGCCCCGCCCGCCCCAGGCCGAAATTTTTTTTCTTGACAGGTGGGCGGCATTGTCCTATTGTCCTAGGACATTAAGACTATTAAGGGGACCATGGAGCTCCGGGTCAACCGCCACAGCCAGCTTCCGATCCACGTGCAGCTCAAGGCGCAGCTCACCCACCTGATCCAGGCGGGGCAGCTCGCGCCGGGGACGCAACTGCCCACGGTGCGGCAGCTCGCGGGCTTCCTGCGGATCAACCGGAACACGGCCGCCCGGGTGTTCGCCGATCTGGAGCGGGAAGGGTATCTCTCCTGCGAGAAGGGGAGGGGGACTTTCGTGGCCCAGCGTCTGCCGGAAAAGGAGGCGGCCCCGCCCCGGATGAGCACGCTCGCCAAGCTGGTGGATGAGACCCTGGCGAGAGCCGGTCGCCTCGGCTTTGGGGCCGCGGAATTCGCGGCGGCCGTCTATACGCGGGCCCACGCCGGCCCGCCCGAGCCTCTGCGGAAACTGAAGGCGCTCTTCACGGAATGCAACCGGCCCCAGCTTCGCCGGTTCAGCCAGGAGCTGACGGAGACCCTGCCCCTCCAGGTGGACGCCCTCCTGATCCCGGATCTGGAGCGGGAATACCGCCGGTCCCCAGGGTTCCTCCGGCGCTACAAGCTGGTCATCACGACCTTTCCCCACGTTCACGAGATCCAGAAGCTGCTTCGCAGTGAACCGATCGAGGTGGTCGGCCTGATGATGGACGCTACCCTGGAGACGCTCATGCGCCTGACGGCGCTGCCCGAGGGGACCAAGGTCGGCGTGGCCTGCAATGAATGGACGGGGAGCCGGAATGTGAAACTCTCCATCGATAATGCGGGCCTCAAGAACATCCAGATCGTCATGGGCTGCGGGGCCGAGCCGGAGAGCCTGAAGCGCATGATGAAAGAGGCGCGGGTCGTGGTGTGCTCGGGTCTTGTGGCGAACAAGATCCGGGCCCTGGCCCCCCAGGGCACGGAGATCATCGTGGACGACCGGACGCTGGATAAGGGCGGGCTGGAGATGCTGCGGCAGCGGCTGGCCCAGTTGGCGGGGGACGAGAAAGGGCGGGGAGCGCGCCATGCCCGGCGGTGAGACAACGCGGGAGGGCGTTCCGCCGGCGCGGATCTACCTGCTCATCCTGCTGACCATACTGTTCTGGGGCGGGAACCCGGTGGCGGGAAAGCTGGCGGTCCGGGAGCTTCCTCTCATCACCATCGGCCTCCTGCGGTACGGTCTGGCAGCGCTGGTCCTGTTCAGCCTGTTTGGCCGCCAGCTCCCCTCGTGGGGGGAGTTGCGGCGACGCGACCTGTGGGTCCTGCTGTCCGTGGGGCTCCTGGGGACGTTCCTGAATCACATCCTGTTCTTCCTGGGCCTTCGCTTTGCACCGGCGTCGCACGGGGCCATCATTGCCCCAACCACCAGCCCGATCTGGACCATGCTGCTGGCGGCACGGCTGACCAAGGAGCCGATCTCGTCCGCTCAGATTTTCGGAACGGTGCTGTGCCTCTCGGGGGTCGTCCTGGTGGCGAGGCCCGAGAGCCTGACCGGCGTAGAGACGTCCCGGGTACTCTTCGGGGACCTGTTGTATCTGTTGGGAGGAATGGCCTGGGGGGCCTACTCCTTCGTGTCCAGGGTGGCAATGCAGCGGCTGAGCCCGCAGGCCACGCTGACGTACGGTATGGCCATCGGCTGCCTGTTCCTGGTTCCGATGGCATCTCTCGAGCGTCCGTGGGGGGCCCTGGCAGCTGCCTCGGTGTCCGCCTGGGCCTCACTCCTGTATATCACGGTGGCGGGCACCTTGCTGGCGTTCTTCTGGTGGAACCTGGCCATCCAGCGGGTGGGGGCGGGACGCGCCGCGGTGTTCACGAATCTGGTGCCGCTCTTCGGCGTCCTCCTGTCCTGGTTTGTGCTGGGCGAGCGCCTGACGGCCGTGCAGCTTCTCGGTGGCCTCCTCACCGTGGCGGGCGTCTGGGTGTGCCAGGGGCCGGCCGCGATGCAGGCGGCCTGGCGGCAGGCCGGGGTGCGACTTCGGGGGAAAAAGGTCCGGAAGGCGACGGAGTTCTGAGGCGATCAGGGTAGCGCAGAAGTCCGGAAACGGAAGGCTGCACGCAGCAGGGGGGGATGGAGATGTTCGAGGGATATTCCGCCGAACACGTGGTACGGGATCGGGAGCGCGAGAGAGTCCGGAGGCTCCACGGTAGGGCCGTCAGTGGCGTGACACCAGCGTGGCACGACCGCGCGGTGCTCTCCGGAGACCTCTGCGGATGGAGCTGGCGGCGGACGGGCGCGGTGTTGGGAACCGTCGGGATGGCCCTGGTCGTATCGGTGGCATTGCCGCTTTCCCTGCAGGGGCTCGTCTGGGGTCTGCGGGAGGTGCTGATGCTGCTGAGCCGCTGATGTCAGGGGCGAAATCACCATCCCGGGGGAACGACAATGATCCACTGGTACTTCGAGGAGATAACGATGATCCAGCGGATGCGCGAGGTCCAACGCGAGGCCGACCGCGCCCAAGCCCTCGGCGTGGGTCGCAGGGCTCGGCCATTGAGGCGGCCGCGGCTGCGGGCATACCTGGGTCAGAGACTGGTGGCCCTGGGGCAGCGATTGCAGCAAAGCGAGCAGGGGGGAAGGAGAAGGACTGACCTGGCATCCACGTCCCAGTGCGGCAACCGCTGACGTTGCCGGCCTTTCGCTCGAACGGTGAGATCCTGTGCGGGAGGATGATGGTGTGTGATCCGAGACATCGGGAGAGGAGGGGGCCATGTCGGGGTTCATTGGGCGGCGCGATCAAGTGCTCAAGGAACCGGACGAGGCGTTTGCCGGCCTCCAGGCCACCTACGAGGACTTGCCCGAAGCGCGGAAGCGCGTCGTCATGCAGGGCACCTGGAGCGTGAAGGATATCCTGATCCACATCTCCGGCTGGCACCGGGAGATGGCGGGGGCGCTGACACGCCTCACCCGAGGCGAGCGGGCAGTTTCCGAGGGAGTGGACTAATCGAACTTCGATGCCTGGAATGCCCGGTTTGTCGAGGCGGCGCGAGCGCCGCCGGTCCCGGAGGTGGAACCGGAATTGGCCAGCTCTCTCGAGGCCTTCCGGCAGGCAGTGGCGGCCCTTCCGGAGAACCGGCTGATCCCAGGCCGGACGGCCGACCGGATCGTTCACGAGGCGGGGATGGACCACTACCACCATCACGCCGCCCAGATTCGGTCCTGGCGCGAGCGCGCGGGCCTATAGGCGACGGCCGGAGGCCTGGGCGAAGGGGGCGATCTCCTGCATCAGGCGGCGGAAGGTGCTGGGCTTGAGCGACTGGACGCCGTCGCTCATTGCCACCTCGGGCCGCATGTGCACCTCGATCATCAGGCCGTCGGCGCCGCAGGCAATTCCCGCCTTGGCCATAGGGATGACGTACTCCCAGTGGCCCGTCCCGTGGCTGGGGTCCACGATGACCGGCAGGTGACTGAGGTTCTTGATCACCGGGACGGCATTGAGGTCCAGCGTATAGCGGGTGGCGGTCTCGAAGGTTCGAATGCCCCGCTCACAGAGGACGAGGTCGTAGTTGCCCTCCGACAGGATGTATTCCGCGGCCATCAGGAACTCCTGGATCGTGGTGGCCATGCCGCGCTTCAGCAGGACAGGCTTCCCAGCCTCCCCAACCCGCTTCAGCAGGGCGAAATTCTGGACGTTCCGGGCCCCGATCTGGATCATGTCGGCGGTCCCGGCCACCAGGTCCACGTCCTCGGGCTTCAGGGCCTCGGTGACGATGGCCAGCCCCGTCTCCTCTCGCGCGGCCGCCAGCATCCGCAGGCCCTCCCCACCCAGCCCCTGGAAGGCATAGGGGGAGGTCCGGGGCTTGAATGCGCCGCCGCGCAGGATGGCGGCGCCGGCCTCCTTGACCGCCCTGGCGGTCTGCAGGATCTGGTCCTCGCTTTCCACGGAGCAGGGGCCCGCCATGACCACCAGGCGGTCGCCGCCAATCTCCACGTCCCGGACCTTGACCACGGTGGGGATCGGCTTGAACTCCCGGCTGGCGAGCTTGAACGGCTGAAGGATGGGGACCACGCTCTCCACGCCGGGCATCGCCTCCAGGGACTGCAGGCGCGCCTTGCCCCGCTCGTCGCCGACGGCGCCGATCACGGTTCGCTGCGTGCCCCGAATGACGTGGGCCTGGTATCCCAGCTCCTCGATGACCTGAATCACGCATTGAAGTTCTGCTTCCCGGGCAGTGGCTTTCATGACGATGATCATCTCCCCCCGCCTCCTCTGCGGGAGGGCCAGGGTTGCCCCCGGCCACACAAACGAAAGGGCCACGGGGCTTCCTCTGCCCCGTGGCCCTTGGTGTGTTGGATGGGATGCGGTCTAGCTCATCCGACGCCTCGAGCCAAGCGGGCAGACGCCCGGAAAGCTAAACCAAAAGTAGTAATTCGTCGTCCGGTTGATTCGCATGCCTCCAGCCTTTGGCTCGAAAGGTGGGTATGTGTACCACCCTCCTGCGATTTCTGTCAAGGATTTTCTCCGACAGGACTTCTCATGCTGGCAGCCCCGCAGGCCCGTCGCCGATCACCCCTCAATTTGCGCGCTCAGTTTTTCGATTTTCAGGCATAGGGGATCATGGTAGTCTAACCCGTCCAGATTTCTCACCTCCGAGGGTTCCGATGGCCGATGATTTTGTCACGGTGGACTGGGCGGAACCGGGGGCGGTCCGGCTGATTGACCAGACGCGGCTGCCGACCGAAGAGGTATATATCGAGTGCCGGACGATCGAGGAGGTGGCCGAGGCGATCCGGACGATGAAGGTTCGGGGGGCACCGGCCATCGGGGTCACGGCGGCCATGGGCCTGGCCCTGGGCGCCCAGACCATCCAAACGGAGACGTTTAAGGACTTCTATCACGCGCTGGAGGGGATGGCCGCGCTCCTCGGCCGGACGCGACCGACCGCGGCCAATCTGGCCTGGGGGCTCCGGCGGCTCCTGGAGCTGGCGCGAAAGTCCCGGGACCTTTCGATCCCCGAGATCAAGGCCGCTCTCATCACCGAGGCCCGGAAGATTCGGGAGGAGGACATCCAGAACAATCGGGTGATGGGCCAGCATGGCCAGACCCTCATCCCGGATCCGGCGCGCATCCTCACCCACTGTAACGCGGGCGGTCTAGCCACCGCCGGCTACGGGACGGCGGTGGGGGTGATCCGAGCCGCGGCGGAGGCGGGCAAGCGGATCACCGTGTGGGTGGACGAGACGCGCCCCCTGCTGCAGGGGGCACGGCTGACCGCGTGGGAGCTGGTCAAGGCCAGGATCCCTGTCAACCTCATTGCTGATAACATGGCCGGCTCGTTGATGGGCCGCGGCCAGGTGGACGTGGTGGTGGTGGGCGCCGATCGGATCACCCGGAACGGGGACGTGGCCAACAAGATCGGGACGTACAGCGTGGCCCTGCTGGCCCGGGCACATGGCATCCCCTTCTATGTGGCGGCGCCAATTTCGACGCTGGACCTCAGCCTGGCAGACGGGTCGAAGATCCCTATCGAGGAGCGGGCGCCCGATGAGGTGACGCACCACGCCGGGCGGCGGCTGGCCCCGGAAGGCGTCCGGGTGGTGAACCCCGCCTTCGATGTGACGCCCGCAAGTTGCGTGGATGCCATCATCACCGAGCGGGGCATCGCCCGCCCCCCATACGACATCAGCCTCCCGCGCCTGACGGGGGAGGCGTGAGGCGCGACGCAGGAACGCCACGTGATGGCCGAGCCGCGGGCACGCACCGTGGAGGGAGCTTTCGTTCAGGCTGGCGACGGCGGACGGCGTTCAAAGGTCGCGCGATCCAAGCGGCGTCGTACCTGGGCCATTCGCCCCGCGACGCGCCCGCACTCCACGCCAAAGGGGAAGAAGGGGTATGACCGTCGGCGTGATCGCCGGGTTGCTCAGGATGAAGATGCAAATTCCTAGGGGGTTGACGGCCGGCCTGCTGGTTGCCTGCCTTGCCGGTCACGCCTCAGGCGTGGCGGCGGCCGAGGAAGCCCCGGCTCCATCGCCGGAGACGGTCCTGGCAAACGCGTCGCGCGAGGTGGCGGCGGGGAATCTGGGAGCTGCCACCGACCTGTTGCGCAGGCTGGATACCGATGCCCTTCCGGCCTCGGCGCGACAGCAGGCCGACCTGCTCCTGGGGATCGTGCTGGAGCGCCAGGACCGGCATGACGAGGCCATTCCATACCTCGAGCGGGCGGCGGCGACGTATCCCCTGCTGGCGGATTACGCCCTGGCCTACCTGGCCACAGCCCACCGGGGCGCCGGGCGGCCCGCGGATGCGGCCGCAACCCTGCGGCGCCTCCTGGACCAGCACCCGCAGAGCCTTTTCGTGGAGCGAGCGAGCCGGAACCTCCCGCGAGACCTCCTGGACGCCGGGGATCTTCCCCAGGCCGAGGAGGCCTCGGGGAAGTACCTGGCCACCTTTCCCAACGGGGCCGGGCTGGCCGAGGTCTGGGTGACGCTGGGCGAGGTCCTGTTGCGTGCCGGCCGCACGGAGCGGTCGGAGGAGGTTCTGCGCCGCGTCTGGGTGGAACTCCCGGGGACCCCGGGAAGTCTTCGGGCGAAGGAGATCCTAGACACGCTTCCGACTGCCCGGCCGTTTTCGGTGGAGGAGCAATTCCAGCGCGCGCGGACCCTGTATCAGCTTGGCCGGTATCCGGAGGCCCTTGGAGAGCTAGCGCCCTTTGCCGCCCCCGGGGATCCAAAAGAGACCCAGGCACGCCTGCTGCTGGGGATCGCCGCGTTCAGGTCGCGGCAGTACAGCCAGGCCGTCCAGTGGCTCGAGCCATTGCGGGACACGGCAGGTGCAGGGCGGGCGGAAATCCTGTACTGGTTGGGGCGAGGGTTCGGTCGGGTGGGGGACTCGGTGAAGTACACGGAGTACATGACCCTCCTGGCCGACACCGCTCCGCAAACACGGTGGGCGGAGGAGGCGCTGTACCTTCAGGCGCAGGCGGCCGCGGACGACGGCGAGGCGGCGCGGGCGCGTGCCTATCTCACCCGACTCCTCCGGGAATACCCCAGGAGTACTTGGAGAGACGCGGCACGATGGCTTCAAGGGTGGCTGGCCTATCGGGATCGGGATCTGAAGGCAGCCCTGGCCGCGTGGGATCGCCTGCTCGCCGAGGAGCCGGGATCGCGGTTGAAGACCCCCGCGCAGTACTGGCGGGGCAGGACCCTGGAACTCGTGAAGAAGCCCCGGGAGGCGGCGGAGGCGTACCAGAAGGTCCTTGTGACGGCGGCAGATCGGGACTACTACTGGTTCCGAGCCAGGGAGCGCTTGATACGTTTGGGAAAGAAGATGTCGCCACCCCCGGCCCTGACCGACGCCGGCGGAAATCCTCTGGCGGGAAGCGATACCCTTCGGACGAGGAAGGGCCGCGCCCTCAGGACGCTGGGCTTGGAAGAGGAGGCGGTCGAGGAGTATACGGCTCAGATCCGGACTCGCCCGGAGGATCGCGGCGGCCTGGCCGAGGCGTGCCGCGTGTTTCTGGATCTTCAGCGATACGACAAGGCGGTCTGGCTGGCGGGGCAGATCCTCCGCCCGGTCTTCATCCAGCAAAATGACCTGCCGCCCATTCGAGAATTCTGGCCGTGCCTGTACCCGCTCGGCTACTGGCCACTGGTCGAAGAGCAGGCGCGGCGACTGGGCCTCGAGCCCTATCTGGTGACGGCCCTGATCCGCGAGGAGAGCAGCTTTGACCCGCGGGCCGTCTCCCGGGCAGGGGCTCGCGGGCTGATGCAGCTCATGCCGCACACGGCCGAGCAGGTCGCCCGGGGGAATCGCTTTCCCTTCGGGTCAAGCGCGCTCCTGGAGGTGCCGGAGGTCAACGTGCGCCTGGGAACGACTTACCTGGCCGGGTTGCTTCGGGACAACGGGGGAAGCCTGACCCTGACCCTGGCCGCCTACAACGCCGGGAGCCAGCAGGTCCGGCGCTGGGTAGAACGCTACGGAGTCACCGACGAGGAAGAGTTCACGGAGAACATCCCCTACCCGGAGACCCGGAATTACGTGAAGCGAGTCCTGGGCAGCTACCAGCGGTACGCGACGCTCTACGCGCCAAGCGCCAAGCCCCAAGCGGCAAGCGCCGCGAGCAAGAAGTCTCGTACCGAAAACAAGAAGTCGAGGGCAGAGAACCGCAAGGCGGGCGGAAGCTGAGAGACATGACGGCAGGACGAGTACCTACGGCTCTCACCATTGCCGGCTCGGATTCAGGGGGGGGCGCGGGGATCCAGGCCGATCTGAAGACCTTCACGGCGTTCAGGGTCTTCGGGCTCTCGGTCATCACCGGCCTTACCGCCCAGAATACCCGGGGAGTCCAGGGGGTGGAACTGCCCAGCACGGATTTCATCCGGGCCCAGTTTCGTTCGGTCCTGGAGGACATCGGGGCCGATGCCGCCAAGACGGGGATGCTGGCCACGGGGGAGATCATACGTACGGTTGCAGCCATGATTCGGGAGTTTCGCCTCCGGAATCTCGTCGTGGACCCGGTGATGATCGCCGCCAGCGGCGATGCCCTGATGGAGCACGAGGCCGCCCCCGTGATGCAGGAACACCTCTTTCCCCTGGCCACGGTCGTGACGCCCAACCTGGACGAGGCCACCTTCCTCTGCCAGCGCAAGATCCGGACCATCGAGGAGATGGAGGAGGCGGCCCGGGCCATCCAGGCCATGGGCCCGAAGTACGTCCTCATCAAGGGGGGACACCTGCCGGGCGAACAGGTTGTGGACCTGCTCTACGACGGGCGGGAGTTCGTCCGGCGGGAGAGCCGGCGGGTGCACGGAGAGTTTCATGGCACGGGCTGCACGCTGTCCTCGGCCATCGCCGCCGGACTGGCCAAGGGCCTGCCCGTGCCAGCCGCAGTCGCCAGGGCCCAGGACTATGTAGTGCTAGGCCTGAAGACCGCCCCGACGCTGGGAGGAGGGCGGCGACCATTGAATCACTTCCCCGAGGGGTTCACGCCACCGGAGAATCCCAAATGAGGACCACGCCCACTTGTCTCACCTGCGTCCTGGGGGACGTCTATGCGGCGGCCCAGCAGGTCACGCCCGATGTCGGGATCCAGCTCAAGGTCGCCAAGGACTGCATGGAATTCCTGGCACAGACCTTTGGCCACGAGCAAGTGCCGTCCTATTATATCACTGAGGTTCACCGGATCCTGAAGCGGGACACGGGGATTGCCATCCCCTTTGAGGAGAGCCGGCGGCAGTTGAACCAGGTGGGGCTCCAGATTGCCGAGCGTCTCCAGCAGCAGGCGGAACGCCTCGAGGGGCTGGAACGCTTCCGGTTTCTGGCGACCTGGGCGCTGGCGGGGAACAGCCTGGACTCCCGGACTGTCGGCATAGGGTATGTTTTTGACCCCGAGAACACGCTCCAGTACCTCCAGGGCTACGTGGACCGCGGTCTGGCGAGGGACGACTTGGACCAATTGTATCAGCTCGTCCAGGCCGAGACGCCGATCCTCTATATCCACGACAACGTCGGCGAGATCGCGTTGGACAAGATCTTCATCCAGGAGTTGCGCAAGAGCGGCTGCCGCGTCACCTCGGCCCTGCGGGGCGGGCCCATCACCTCCGATGCCACCCTGGAGGACGGCCGGATGGTCGGGATGGGGGCGGCCGTGGATCGGCTGATCCAGGCGGGGCCGGACACTCTGGGCATCTCGTGGGACGAGGCGTCTCCGGAACTCAGGGAGGCGATGCAGCAGGCCCCGCTCATTGTCGCCAAGGGCCAGGCGAACTACTACGTGTTCTCGGAGTACCGGGCCCAGCTCCCGGGCGAGGTCTTCTGCCTCTTCACCGTCAAATGCCAGCCGGTGGCCGACGTCATCGGCGTCCAGCCCAAGCAGGCCGTGGGGATTTTCTTGTAGAATTGCGGGGGAATCGGCCGGGGGAGCCTCCAGATGAGGGCAGCGGAAGCACGAGGCAACCGAGCGCGCCGCGATGTTCGGCTGTGGTGGGAGCAGGCCAAGCATGACCTGGAGACAGCCGAGCACAATCTGGCTGGGGACCGCTATGATGCCGCCATCTTTTTCTGTCAGCAGGCGGTGGAGAAGGCGCTCAAGGCTTTGACCATTCAGAAAAAGAGGCATTCAGCGGGACCAACCCACTCCTTAATCACCCTGGGACGGCTGTGTGGGGTGCCAAAGAAGTATTCGACATTCCTGAGGACCTTGACCAGCGAGTACTTCCTCTCCCGTTACCCGGATGCGGCGGGGGAGGTCCCCTATACTCTGTATGACGGGACGGAGGCCCGCCAATATCTCGGAGCGAGCAAGGAACTTCTCCAATGGGTCGCCAGACAACTGCCCAGGTCGTCCGCGGGTTGAGGGCCCTGAAACGTCGGCTCGCACACCGGATCCGGGTGGACAGGATGATCCTGTTCGGAAGCCGCGCCCGCGGAGACTGGCTTCTGGAGAGTGATGCCGACCTGATGATTGTGTCGCCGGATTTCGGGGGCCTCCGTTTCGTAGATCGCAGCGCCGAGATCCTCCGGCACTGGCGCGGTCGCGTTGACCTGGAGGTCTTCTGCTATACTCCGGCAGAAATCGCGGAGCGCCGCCACGAGATCGGGATCATCGCACAAGCACTCAGAGAAGGTCGACGCATCTGAGGAGTACGGAGGTGAAGCCGTGCTGACGGGCAAGCGGATCCTGCTGGGAGTGACCGGGAGCATCGCGGCGTACAAGGCGGTGGAGCTGCCGGAGCTGGTGAAGCGGGGTACTTGATCCTGAGCGCTTCATTGCGGCATACTGCAATCGGAGGAATTGAGCATGACACACATCGCCGCTAAGATAATTCGGTCTCGACTCCGCCCCCGGGAGCCGGCCTGAAGGCAGCCGGCCGCACCCGGGGGGTACCCGTGGGCCGCTGCGCCGGTCGCCGTGTCATGCCGGTGGCATGACGGCGGCGTGGAGGAGCCCCGCCACAGGCGGGGCGACGACCAGGAGCAAGACGGCCCTACTCCGCCGGGGCCCCCCTGGGGGCGGCGGCGTTCCGTCGCGACCCGGCGCCCGAGGGGCGCTCCCGGGGGCGGGAAGCACACTGTGGGCAGAGCTGCCAATCAATTCAGCTAGTTACAAATTAACTTAGCGGCGATGAGCATGACACACGCAGTACCGATTCCGCCACCGGGATTCGACGACCTCCCCGTGGACGAGCAAGTCGAGTACGTTCAGTCGCTTTGGGAGCGGATTTCAGCTCGACCTGAGGATGTTGCAGTTCCCGATTGGCACCGAGCAGTCATTCGGGAGCGCCTGGTGCAGCTTGATGCCAATCCCCAAGCCGGTTGCTCCTGGTCAGAGGTAAGAGACGACTTGCTCCGAAGGCTCCGCGGCATCAAGCGATGACGATTGTCTGGAGCCGCGATCCAGAAGTTTAGATGGCTCGGCTGTAGAGTGCTGCCTAACAGCATGCTACTTTCGCCCCGATGTGCCATTCGCCGTTGACAGGCGGATGTGGTAGGATTGAGCGCAACAGGGAGGCTATGGCCATGTCCACAGCGAAGGATGAGCTTACCCGCGTTATTCAGGGGCAGCCGGAGGACAGCACGCCCGAGGAAATCGTGCGTGAACTTGCTTTCCACATCATGGTGGAACGCGGGCTCGCTGATTCGGACGCGAAGCGCACCATCTCTAATAAGGAGATGGGACGGCGCATCCGCTCATGGCAGAAATAACCTGGACGGAGGAAGCTCAGCGTTGGCTCGAGGACATCTTTGAGTACATCGCCGCCGATAACCCTGACGCCGCGGCGCGGACGGTGCGGGGGATCTATGAGCGAGCGCAAGTCCTGGCCACTTTCCCAGAGGTTGGTCATCGCCACACCGCTTCGTCGCGCCACGTGCGCATCCTCCTCTACGGCCACTATCGCATCGCCTACCTCATCAAGAACGACGGCAATGTTGACATCCTTGGCGTCTTTCATGGCGCGCTCGATATCAGCAGGTACCAGCTCTGAATGGTACACACGGTCTGCTTGCAGGGGACCCCTCGCAAGCGGTGCTCCCCTGAAGCAGCGCGTTAGCCGAGCAGCGATCCGGCCTAAGCCATGATCGGCGTCGAAGCTGGTCGAATGGTACGGACAGCGGACTGGCTCGGAGGGCATATTGCTCAGCGATAAGAAGAGCCTGTTGGGGGAGAAAGACGAGGTTGGACGATGCTGAAAGGGAAGCGCATCCTGCTCGGGGTGACCGGGAGCATCGCGGCGTACAAGGCGGTGGAGCTGCTGCGGGAGCTGGTGAAGCGGGAGGCCGAGGTCCAGGTGGTGATGACCGAGGCGGCGACCCGGTTCGTGGCGCCCCTCACCTTCGAGACGCTGTCCCACCAGCCGGTGCTCCTGGACATGTTCGGCCTGGCCTACGGGTCGCAGATCGGGCACATTGCGGCCACGGCGCGGGCCGATCTCTTCGTCATCGCGCCGGTGACGGCCAACACCATCGCCAAACTCGCCCATGGCCTGGCGGATGACTTCCTGACCAACATCTACCTGGCCAGCCGCTGTCCCGTGCTTTTGGCACCGGCCATGGATACCGACATGTACCAGCATACCGCGGTCCAGGAGAACCTCGCGCGGCTGCGCGAGCGGGACATCCACATCGTGGGCCCCGCCAGCGGCGAGCTGGCGTCGGGGCTGGTGGGTCCGGGCCGCCTGGTCGAGCCGGCGGAGATCGTCGAGGCCATCGAGCAGCGGCTCGCGCCCCGCGGAGACCTGGCCGGGGAAGTGGTGCTGGTGACGGCCGGTCCCACGCGGGAGCCCTTGGACCCTGTCCGCTACCTCTCAAACCGCTCCTCGGGCAAGATGGGCTATGCCGTTGCCGAGGCGGCTATCCGTCGCGGAGCGCGGGTGATCCTGGTGAGCGGTCCCACCGCACTCGCTCCGCCACGGGAAGCGCAGGTGGTTTCCGTGGAAACGGCCCAGGAAATGTACGACGCGGTTCTGGCGCACCTGGAGGCCGCCACGGTGGTGATCAAGGCGGCGGCGGTGGCGGACTACCGGCCCAAGCAGGTGGCGCGCGAGAAGATCAAGAAGGACGAACGGGTTCCCGAGGTGACGCTGGAGTCCACCCCCGACATCCTGGCCGAGGTCGGGAAGCGAAAGGGCCGCCGGGTCCTCGTCGGCTTTGCCGCCGAGACGCACGATCTGGTGGCGAACGCCCGGAAGAAGCTCCAGCGCAAGAACCTGGACCTGATGGTGGCCAACGACGTCAGCCAGCCCGGCGCGGGCTTTGATGCCGACACCAACCTGGTGAAGATTCTGGATGGCAAAGGAGGCGTGGAGGAGCTCCCCCTGCAATCGAAAGGCCGAGTCGCCGACCGGATCCTGGATCGGGTGGTGGCACTTCTCGCGCAAAGGCGCTAAGTACTGGAAGCTGGAAAACGGAAACTGGAAACCGGTTGCGATCAGTTTCCGCGTTTTCCAGTTTCCAAGAGGGGAGTGAGTGGGCAGCGATCCGCGGGTAGAGCTTCGGAAGGTCGTCCAGGACGTGCGAGCCTATCTCGAGGCCCAGCGGGAGCTGGGCCTGGAGTACACGGACGTCCGGTGGCCGGAGGTGCCGGCCCCGGGCCGTCTCCTCACCTTGGCCGAGGTGCGGGAGGAGCTGGGGGAGTGCACCCGATGCGAGCTGCACCGGCACCGGACACAGATCGTCTTCGGCGTCGGGAATTCCAAGGCCAGCCTGGTCTTCGTGGGCGAGGCGCCCGGCGCCGACGAGGACGCCCAAGGCGAGCCGTTTGTGGGGCGGGCCGGGCAGCTCTTGACCAAGATCATCCAGGCCATGGGAATGCAACGGGAGGACGTCTATATCTGCAATATCATCAAGTGCCGCCCGCCCAACAACCGGACGCCCGAGAGCGACGAGATTCTGGCCTGCCAGCCGTTCCTGGTGAAGCAAATCCAAGCCATCCGCCCGAAGTTCATCTGCGCCCTGGGCGGGCCCGCGGCCCAGACACTCCTCCGCACCAAGGAGCCCATCTCGCGCCTGCGGGGCAGGTTTTACGATTTCCATGGGATCCCGCTCCTGCCCACGTACCACCCGGCCTTCCTGCTGCGGAACCCGCACGAGAAGAAGACCGTGTGGGAGGACATGAAGCTCCTCCTGCGCGAGATGCGGCGCGCCGGCTCCCAAGGCGTGGCAACCAGGCAACCCCGCTGAGAGCGGGGCAATCGGGCATTCGAATGGCAGGACGCCTGGAACCCCAGATTGCCGGATTGCCTGATTGCCGGAGGGCCTCTCGCCACAATGGATGAAAATCCCGATGCACAGGTCATTCCGTAGGGAGGACCTCGCCCCCCTTCGGCGGGTACCCGGTCCTCCGTTGTCGGAGGAGGACAAGCCTCCTCCCTCCGAGGAACCCTCCCGGCGATTTTCGTGCCAGTGAACATGCCGACCCATTCGCCTCTGTATGTGGACGTGGTGTTCCCCACGTCGGTGGAGACGCCCCTCACCTACCGCGTGCCGGAGGAGCTGCGGGAGCTGGTCCGTCCGGGAAAGCGGGCCCTGGTCCCGCTCGGCGCGCGGACGGTGAGTGGATATCTGGTGGGAACTCGCGGCCGCTCACCCGTGGCGCAGACGAAGGACCTGCGCGAGATTCTGGACGCCGAGCCGCTCCTGGATACGCACCTCCTCGAGCTCACCCGCTGGGTGGCGGAATACTACCTATGCCCCTGGGGCGAGGTGATCCGGACCGCGCTCCCGCCCGGGATCGATACGCTGACACGGCAGGTCGTCCGGGTGACGGAGGCGGGGGCCGCTGCCATGGATGGGGGCGGTCTCCTGCGCACTGGGGAGCGGGAATTGCTCGCCTTTCTCCGGGTGCGGGGCGAGGCGCCGCTCTCCGTCCTGACCCGCCGCTGGCGGCGTGCCCGCGCGATGGCGCACGCCCTCGGGCGGCGCGGCCTGGTCGAGATCTCCGGCGAAGCCCGCCCGCCCCGTATCCGCCCCCTGGCGGTCCCGCACTACTTTCTGGCCTCGGGTGTGGATGCCGAGACCGCCCCGCTCCCAGCGCGGGCCGCGAAGCAGCGCGTCATCCTGCGGGCCCTGGCCTCCCGCAGTGGGGGACTGCCACAGGGCGAGGCGGCCCTTGGTTCTCCGGCGGCCCTCGCCGCCCTGGTCCGGCGAGGCCTGGTTCAGGTGAAGGAGGTCGAGGTCAGCCGCGATCCCTTTGCCGTCCCGGAGCCCGCCGGGCCGCCGGAGCCTCACCCCGAACTCACCCCGGCCCAGGCAGAGGCAGTCGGCCTGATCCGAGAATCCTTGCAGGCGGGCCGATTTCTCCCCCTCCTGCTCCACGGGGTGACCGGTTCGGGCAAGACGGAGGTCTATCTCCAGGCGATCCAGCACGCCCTGGCCCACGATCGCCAGGCCCTGGTCCTGGTGCCGGAGATCGCCCTGACGCCGCTCACCGTGCGGCGCTTCCTGGCCCGCTTCGGAGGGCGGGTGGCAGTTCTCCACAGCGGCCTGCGGGGCGGAGAGCGCTACGACGCCTGGCGGCGCATTCGCCGGGGCGAGGCGGACATCGTGGTGGGCGCGCGCTCGGCCGTCTTCGCGCCGCTGCCGCGCCTGGGCATCGTCGTGGTGGACGAGGAGCACGATCCCTCCTACAAACAGGAGGAGGTGCCGCGCTATCACGCACGGGACGTGGCCATCATGCGGGCCAAACTCCTGGCGGCGCCGGTGATCCTCGGATCCGCCACGCCGTCCCTGGAGAGCTACGAGCGGACCCAGGCCGGTCGGTACCGGCTGGTGCGGCTCCCCCAGCGGATCGAGGCACGGCCGCTCCCGCGGTCGGAGATCGTAGACCTGCGGCGGGTGGATGGGGGCGAGCGGCTGCTGACGCCGCCCCTGTGCGCCGCCCTGGAGGCTTGCCTCACCCGGGGGGAGCAGGCGCTGCTCTTTCTCAACCGGCGGGGATTTTCGACGCTCCTCCTGTGCCAGGAGTGCGGGACCGCCGCGGGCTGTCCACACTGCAGCGTTTCGCTCACCTTTCATGCGGGACGCAGCCGCCTGCGCTGCCATACCTGCGACTTTGAGCGGCGGCCGCCAGAGCGTTGTCCTGAGTGTCACGGGAACCGATTGCGGTACCTGGGCTTCGGGACCCAGCAGCTCGAGGCAGCCGTGCGGGAACGATTTCCCACGGCGCGAGTCGCCCGCATGGACCGGGACACCGTCAAGAACTGGCAGGCGGCGGCGCGCATCTTGGAGAGCCTGGAGCGGGGGGCCATTGACATCCTGGTGGGGACCCAGATGATCGGAAAGGGCCACGATGTCCCCAACGTGACCCTGGTGGGGGTGGTGTCGGCCGACATGGCCCTAAACCTCCCGGACTTTCGCGCGGGGGAGCGGACCTTTGCCCTGCTCACCCAGGTGGTGGGGCGTGCGGGGCGGGGTGACCGACCGGGCCTCGCCCTCATCCAGACCTTCAACCCGGACCACTACATCCTTCGCGCCGTCCAGGCGCAGGAGTACGCCGCCCTCTGGGAGGCGGAGGCTCGGCTGCGACGGGAGCAGGGGCTGCCCCCCTTCGCCCGGGCCGTCCTGGCCGTGCTGAGCAGCCCGGCGGCCGCGGCCGCGCAAGGGGCGGCGGTGGAAATGGCCCGGCTCTTGCGTGCCGAGGGGGTGCTCGCCAGTTCGCTCAGTGGCCCGGCCCCGGCGCCGCTCTACCGAGTCCGGGGCCGCTACCGGTGGCAACTGTTGGTCCGCGACCAGGAGACCGCCCGGTTGCATGCCCGAATCCGCAAGAGCGCGCGTCGCCTCCAGGCCTCCCCGGCGGGCCGGGGCGTCCGCCTGGACCTGGACGTGGACCCGGGGTCCCTCTGCTAGCCTTCACGCCTTCCGTCTCTCCGCGAACCAGGCATGTCCCGTGCATAGGCATGAAGGTCTTGGGCCTTAACGGGTCCGGCCAGGAATTTCTTTGACTTCGAGGAACAGGTTGCTATAGTTTTCGAACTTTGCGAATCCGTGGGCCTTACCGGGCGCGGCAGTCAGGATGGCACCGACACCGTCAGAGGGCCTCGCGATGGACAAAGAGGGGCAGGTAGCCGGGGGAACCCCCGGCGCGGCAGCCCAAGCCTTTGGAAAGGCGTTGGAGGATATGCTGGTCGCCCTTCGCCGGACCTCGAAGGACCTGACCTTCTATCCCCCGGAGCATCCGATCCTGCTGCGCTCCCTAGAGCGGGCGACCAGCCAGGTCCACGCCGTCATCGCCGACCGTTCCCACCTGGCCCTGGCCGTCAGCCGGTCGGGTTTCACCTTCGAGGGAAAGGCGGTCGGGGCCGAGAACCGGCAGCTCGCCACTATGGCGGCCGAGCTCTTCGTGAAGCGGATTCAACAGGTGTTTTTCGCAAAGGAGGTCACGGCGGAGGAGCTGGCGGCCTTCCTGCGAATGATCACCGGCGACCCGAAGCAGGTCTTCCAGGACGGGGGCCCTGCCAAGGTCCTTGCCGCGCGCGGGGTTCACCGGATCCAGGTGAACGAGTTCGATTTCCGACGCCTGAGCGTGGCCCCAAAGCCGGCCGCGGCTTCGGAGCCTGTCGCCCCGGAGAAACCGCAGGAGGCGGTGTCGAAGCCGACGGCACCCGCAGTGGATGCAGCCACGAGGCCTGCGGCGGCAGATAAGGTCGAGGAGCAGAAGCTGAAGGTCGAGACGGCTCTCCCCGCGGCGCCGAGTCCCCGGAAGGAGCAGACCGTCGAGGCGCTGCTTGAGCGGCTGGAGCGCGAGGCGGCCGCGGGGGGAGTGGCGGGATACGAGTGGGCTGCCTCGCGCCTGGAGACAGCAGCCACCCGGGCGGTTCGAGAGGATGTCCTGCCGGACGTCCTGGCCATTCTCCAGGCCTTCCTGCGGCACCGACAGGCCGAGGGGATCAAGGCGACGCTGCGAGAGCGGGCAACGAAAGCGGTGGAGACCATCGCGGCCGGTGATACGGTCCCGTTTCTGGTCAAGCATCTCGGGCTCGAAGGGGGGGGCGGAGCCGAGGCACTGCCATCGGTCTTGGTGGCCCTGGGTCCTCGCGCGATCCCGTTGCTGCTGGGACGCCTGGCCACAAGGGCCGAGCGGGGGGTCCAAGAATTCCTCCTCGACGTTCTGGCAAGGTACCTGGTGGTGGCCCAGCCCGCCCTGACCCAAGCGCTGCAGGAGGTGGATCGGGACCGGGCGGCTCAGTTGGCCTCCATCCTTGGGGAGATCGGTGGCGAGGCCAGCGTGGGGCTGCTCACCTGTGTGCTCCGGCATCGGGAGGGGCGGGTGCGCCGCGAGGCGGTTCGCGCCTTGGGGCGCATCGGCGGGCCTGCCACCCATCGGCCGCTGATCCAAGCGCTCCGCGATCCTGACGCGGGGGTCCGGGAGGCGCTGGTCGGCGCTTTGGGTGCGGCAAAGGTCAAGCAGGCCATCCCGGCCCTCCTCCGGTTCGCCGGGCAGCGCGTCCTGGCCGGCAAGGAATTTGCCGTGCGCAAGGCCGCGGTGGCTGCCCTGGGTGCCATGGGGGATCCGAGCGCCGTCTCCCTCCTCAACACGTTGCTGTACACCCGAACGTGGTTCCAGCGGGCCGCCGGGGACGAACTGCGCCTGGCGGCGGCCATGGCCCTGCTGGCGATGGCCCGGGCCGAGGTACGCGAGGTCGTGGAGGGCGGCGCGCAATCCCGGCGGGCAGACGTCCGACGCGCCTGCACCTCCGCCCTCCGGCGGGTCCCGACGCCCCCGACGACGAAAGAATGAAGGCCAGGGAGTAGGCCCAGGACTTCGGCATGGACATCCTTGTCGCGTTTGATTCCCTGCTCCGCAACCTCCAGGCCGGCGCCAAGAGCGTCGGCATGTATCCCGCCACCCATCCAACCGTGGCCCGGTTCATGACCCGGATCGGGGAGGACCTGGAGACCATTCTGGGCCAGCAGGACTCCCTGGTGCTCGGCGTGGTGGACCACTCGTTGGTCGTGCTGGGGCTCCCCTTCACCGGGACCGACGCCATGTCGGCGGCCTTTGCAGAGCGATTGGAGGAGCGAGGCATCGGCAGTGTGGAGTTCCTGCGTGGCTGCCGCACAGAGGATGTCTCCCAGTTCGTCCAGGTGCTGGGCCTCCAGCCCGACGCCTTCAAGCGCCTGGGCCGCCTGGAGGAGATCCTGCCCCAGCGGGGGGTTTTCGCCATCCGCTTCTCGCAGCAGGTTCCGACCGCGGCGAAGGAAGAGCTTCCGCCGCCTGTCACGCCGGAATCGGAGAGCCCGAAAGAAGGCCGCGAGACTCGTGGCGTTCTGGGCCGGTGCCTGAATGTGTATCGCCAGGCGGTCGGATCCGCCAAGCGGATCCTGAGCGAGGCCCGGATGGGGAAGATCCCGTCCCTGGCCGAGGCCCAGTCGGCGGTTTCGGGCCTGGTGGACGGGGTCCTGCAGGACCAGAACGTCATGCTGGCCCTCACCATGATCAAGAGCTATGACGAGTACCTGTTCAACCACTCGGTGAACGTCTGCGTCCTGTGTATCGCCCTGGGACAGAGCCTGGGGGTGGACAGCGAGACCATCAAGGAAATCGGCCTGGGGGCCCTCCTGCACGACATCGGCAAGGTGCACTGGCCTGCGGCCCTCTACCAGAAGCCGCGCGGCCTCAGCGACGAGGAATGGGCCCTGGTCCAGCGCCACCCGCTGGACGGCGCCGAGATCGTGGAGAAGATGGGCGGGGTGAGCCCCACAGCCCGGGAGGTGATTCTGGAGCACCACCTGCGCTACGATCGCAAGGGGTATCCGGTGGTGGATCCCGAGAAGGAGCCGGGATTCTTCGGGATGATCGCCCAGATCGCCGACGCCTACGACGCCATCACGACCGCGCGGGTCTACCAGAATGCCTTCGAACCGACCAATGCCGTGGCGCGGATGCAGAGCCTGGGGGGGACGGTCTTTGATCCGAAGCTTCTGGAGGTGTTCGTCCGATTGGTCGGGATCTACCCGGTGGGGAGTCTCGTGCGGCTGAACTCCGGCGAGCTGGCCCTGGTGGTGCGAGCGAATCCGGCCGACCCATCCCGACCCTTTGTCCGCCTGCTGTTCGATCGAAGCGGGCGACGGCTCACGGAGGAGCAGGACGTGGACCTCACGGAGCTGGATCCGGAGAGCGGCCGATTCCGGCGGACGATCATCATGGCGGTGGATCCCGCCAGCAAGAACTTCGACGTGGCGAAGTATCTGGCCGCGAAGGGCGAGGCCGAGGCGGCGGCCTCAGGCCGCGGGTAGGTCGCCCCCCATCTCGAGTTTTCCCAGGGCGGCCGCGGCCCGGCGGCGCACGTCCGGGCTCGGATCCGCCAGCAGCCCGGTCAGCCCAACGGCGGCCCGGGCGTCCCCCAGCCGCTCCAGGGCCTCGACCACCTTCCCTCGGAGCTCGGGATCGGGATCCTGCAATTGCGCCAGCAAGAGCTCGGTCAAGCGCCGGTCCTCGAAGTGCTGCAAGGCATCCACGACGATCATCCGGACATCCGGGTTGGGATCATCCAGCAGTTCCACCAGGGGGCCGAGGGCCCGGGGGTCCCGACGCACGCCCAGGAGGCGTGCCGCCGTCCCGCGGATATCGTGGCGGGGGTGGCGCAGGACCCGGATGAGGCCGCCCAAGGCCCGCTCATGTCGCAAGTCCGCCAGGACGTAGAGGGTCTTGACCACCGTGGCGGGGTCGGGGGAATCCAGGGCGGCCAGTAAGTCGTCCAGCAGGCGGTAGGTGTCCAACCGTTCCAGGCTCTCCGCAGCGGCCTGCCGGACGGTTGGATCCTCGTCGCGCAGGCACCGCGTCAGCGCCTCGTGAACCGTCTCATTCATCTCGGGCATGGAATCCGCCTCCCGGTGACCTGCCAGTCCGCCAAGGGCCCGCGGTTGAGTTGCGCCGGGAAGTGTAGTAGGATGCCCGAGGCTCTGTCAAGGAGAGGAGACCCGGGGGAACCATGCGGCGATTCCGCCTGGCAGTGGCCCAGATTCCGCCGTTCCTGGGGGATGTCGAAAAGAACCTGGCGCTCCACGAGAAAGTGGCGCGGGAGGCCATCTCCCAGTCAGTCAACCTCCTGGTCTTTCCCGAGCTGAGCCTCACGGGCTACTTCCTTAAGGATCAGGTCCCCTCCGTCGCCCTGAAAGCGGAAGCGCCGGGCCTCGAACCCCTCCGCAGCCTCAGCCATCGGCTGGCCATGGTGGTGGGCTTCGTCGAGGAAGGGCCCGGGCATCTCTTCTCCAATGCCGCCGCGTACCTGGAGGGCGGCGAAATCCGCCACCTTCACCGCAAGGTCTACCTGCCGACCTATGGCATCTTCGACGAGCAGCGGTACCTGGCGGCGGGGGGGCGCATCCGCGCCTTCGACACCGCGCTCGGCCGCGTGGCCATCCTGATCTGCGAGGACTTGTGGCATCCCGCGACCGCGGGGCTCGCCGCCTGGGACGGGGCCGAGATGATCCTCTGCCCCTCGGCCAGCCCGGGGCGGGGCGCGGGCCGGGAGGGCCCGTTCCAGAATACCCGCACTTGGGAGCAGGTGATCCGCGTGTACGGAGACCTGTTTACGTGCTTCGTGGTGTTTGCCAACCGGGTGGGGTACGAGGATGGGGCCTGCTTCTGGGGCGGCTCGGAAGTTGTGGGGCCCACCGGGGAGAGCCTGGCCAAGGCGCGTTACCTCGAGGAGGAACTCCTCGTGGTCGAAGTGGATGCAGGTGCCCTGCGCCGCGCACGGATCGCCAATCCCCTGCTGCGGGACGAGCGGCTGGAGGTGACCCTGCGGGAGCTGCAGCGACTGCTTCGAACCCGCGGGCAGGACGAAGGAAGCGCGGGCGGAGAGTCTGCGGGATAGCCCATGCACGATCTCCGGATTCCGTGTGATGCCGTTCAGAAGATCCTCACCGGCTTCATTGACAACGAGGTGCGCAAGGCCGGGTTCGAGCGGGTGGTCGTCGGCCTGTCGGGCGGCGTGGACTCCTCCCTGGCGGCGTTCCTGGCGGCCGAGGCCTTGGGTCCCCACAACGTGTGGGGCATCCAGATGCCCTACCGGGCCTCCAACCCCGAGAGCGTGGAGCATGCGACCCTGGTAGTGAGGACGCTGGGGATCCAGAGTCTAACTGTGGACATCACGCCCATGGTGGACGCCTATTTCACCAGCTTCCCGGATGCGGATCACGTTCGGCGTGGCAACAAGATGGCCCGGGAGCGGATGACCATCCTGTTCGACCACTCTGCGCGCCTGGGCGGCCTCGTCCTGGGGACCAGCAACAAGACGGAGCTGCTCCTGGGGTACGGGACGCTGTACGGCGACATGGCCTCGGCGGTGAATCCCCTGGGTGACCTGTACAAGACCCAGGTGCGCCAGCTCGCCCGGCACGTCAAGGTGCCCACGGTCATCGTCGAGAAGCAACCGAGCGCCGACCTGTGGGCCGGCCAGACGGACGAGGCCGAGCTGGGATTCACCTACGATGAGGTGGATCGGGTCCTGTACCTGCTGGTGGACCAGCGGTACGAGGTGGCGGATCTCGTCGCCGAGGGATTCGACGAGCGATTCGTGCGCGCGGTCTTCCACAAGGTCCAGAGTTCGCAGTACAAGCGGCGGCTTCCCGTGATCGCGAAGGTGTCCTCCCGGACCATTGACCGCGACTTCCGGTACCCGCGGGACTGGGGCCGCTGAAGGGTGAACTTGTGGATCTGTTCCACCAATGCACGGATCCACGAATCCACAGCTATGATTGTCGGGATTCCGAAAGAGATCAAGGATAACGAGAACCGGGTCGCGGCCATTCCGGCGGGCATCCAAGCCCTGGTGGCGCGCGGTCACAAGGTCTTGGTGCAGAAAGGCGCGGGGGCCGGCTCCGGGATCAGTGACCAGGCGTTCGAGGCGGCCGGCGCCAAGATCGTGGCCACGGCTCGGCAGGTCTTCAAGGATGCCGAGCTGATCCTGAAGGTCAAGGAGCCGCTGCCACCGGAGTATGAGCTGCTCCGTCCTGACCAGATACTCTTCACATATCTCCACCTGGCCCCCGATCTGGAGCTGACCAAGGCCATCCTCCGGCGCAAGATCATCGCCATCGCCTACGAGACGGTGGAGACCGCGGACGGCCGCCTGCCGCTCCTGGAGCCGATGAGCGAGGTGGCGGGCAAGATGGCGGTGCACATCGCCGCCTTCTACCTTGCCCGGCCGCTGGGCGGGCGGGGCGTCCTCCTGGGAGGGGTCCCGGGAGTCCCTCCGGCGACCGTGGTCGTCCTGGGGGGCGGGATCGTCGGGTACAACGCGGCAAAGGTGGCGGCCGGAATGGGGGCATGGGTGTACCTCCTCGAAGTGAACCCTGTCCGGATGCGGTATCTCGACGAGATCCTGCCCGAGAACGTCACGACACTGATGTCCAACCGGATGAGCCTGGAGGAGTGTTTGCGGCGGGCCGACGTCCTGATCGGCGCCATCCTGATCCACGGCGCTAAGGCCCCCAGGCTGGTGAGCCGTGAGATGCTGAAGCACATGCGGCCCGGCGCCGTCATCGTGGACGTCGCGGTGGATCAGGGGGGCTGCTGCGAGACAACCCGGCCCACCACCCATAGCGACCCGGTGTACGTGGTGGATGGGATCATCCACTACTGCGTGGCCAACATGCCGGGGGCCTACGCCCGGACCTCCACCTTTGCCCTGACCAACGCCACCTTCCCTTATGCCCAGCAGATCGCCGACAAGGGCTGGCTGCAGGCGGCCCGGGAGAATCCCGAGATCGCCAAGGGCCTGAACGTCATCCGCGGGCACGTGACCAACCAGCCCGTGGCCCTCGCCCACCACCTCCCCTACGTCCCGTGGACCAAGGCCGCGGCCTAACCGCCGCGCCCTCTTGTAAGGGGACGTAGTAGACTTATTCGACTTATTTCCTTGACCTTTCCTCCGGCTTCAGAGTAGGGTTACGCCATGCCACGTGGTCCCCGCCTAGACGCTCCCGGAGTCCTGCACCACGTCATGGCCCGGGGCATCGACAAGACTCTGGTTTTCCGGTCGGATGGGGACCGGGAAGATTTCCTCCGGCGGCTCGCCGGACAGGTCGAAACGACAGGAGCGCAAGTTCTCGGGTGGGCCCTTCTGCCGAACCATCTTCACCTTCTCGTGCGCACGGGGCAACGTCCACTGGCCAGCATGATGCGTCGGCTACTTGCCGGTTATGCGGGATCGTTCAATCGACGGCATAAGCGACACGGCCACCTGTTTCAAAACCGTTATAAGTCAATCGTAATTGAGGAGGAGCCCTATCTTCTGGAGCTGACCCGCTATATTCATCTCAATCCACTCCGCGCCGGGTTGGTCCGAGATCTCAGAGCCCTTGATTGCTTCCCATGGTGTGGACATAGTGCCGTCCTCGGGCGCATTCCACGTCGTTGGCAAGCGGTGGACGCTGTCCTCGCACACTTTGCGAGCAAGCCGCGAGAGGCGAGGCGTCGATATCGCACCTTTGTCGCAGAGGGAATGTCCCGGGGCAGGCGGCCAGAACTTCAAGGGGGAGGTCTCCGACGGAGCCTCGGAGGGTGGGAGGCGCTAGCGAGTCTCCGGCGGGGGCGGGAGGGCTGGGCATTTGACGAGCGGGTATTGGGGAGCGGGGAGTTCGTCGAACATCTCCTTGCTGAGGTGGCGCCACATGTGGGGGATAGTGCGCGAGCGCGGAGGAGCCTTCCGGTCCTTGTGGAAAGGGTAGCCGGCGTTTTCGGGGTGCGTGCAGCCGAGATCTTGAATGGAAGCCGGCGCCGGTCCGTGACTCAGGCCCGGGCTGCGGTCGGTGCCGTCGGAGTGAAGCACTTGGGTCTGCCTGCCACTCGCGTGGCCAGGGTCGTGGGAGTGACCGGAATGGCGGTCCTGCGTGGGATTGACCGAGGTGTTTGGTATTTGAGTCAACGCGACCTCGACCCAGAACGATTGGCAAAATGGGCAATAAAGCAAGTTTAATAAGTCTACTACGTCCCCTTAGCCGTCCCCTTAGCCGGGGTGCCTTCTGCGCGTCAGGGGTTCACGGTCGAATGGAGGGGTTCACGGTCGAATGGAGATTAGGGGAGGGGCCCCGTGGGTAGCGAGTTGCAGGCAAGGCTGGGCCGGGCCCGAAGGGTTGCAGTCCTAACCGGGGCGGGGGTGTCGGCGGAGAGCGGGGGGCCGACATTCCGGGGGACGGACGGGCTATGGCGGCAGTACCGGGCCGAGGACTTGGCAACGCCCGAGGCATTTTCTCGCAACCCGAAGCTGGTCTGGGAATGGTACGACTGGCGCCGGCAGCTCATCGCCAAGTGCCAACCGAATCCTGCCCATTATGCCATCGCCCTCCTCGAACGTCGGGCTCAGGAGTTCCTGCTGATCACCCAGAACGTGGATGGCCTGCACCGCCGGGCTGGCAGCGGGCGCATGGTGGAGCTTCACGGAAACCTTTGGCGAGTCCGCTGTCTTCAAGACAGCAGGATTTCGGAAAAGCTCGACGTCCCCCTGGAGATTATCCCACCGCGGTGCGAGTGCGGGGGGCTCCTTCGCCCCGACGTCGTCTGGTTCGGGGAGGACCTTTCCGCAGCAACCGTGCGGCCGGCCTTCGAGGCAGCGGAAACCTGCGATGTCTTTCTGGTCGTAGGAACCTCGGCCGTGGTTCAGCCGGCTGCCTCGCTTCCGAAGATCGCCCGGACAAAGGGGGCCTACGTGGTCGAGGTGAACCTCGAGTCCACACCGCTGACCCCGATTGCCCACGAATCCCACCACGGAAAGGCGGGCGAGATCCTTCCCCGCCTCTTGGATATCCCTTCCGCCTTGGGAGATCCGTGTTCACGATAAGACTCGCAAGCGACAGAGAGGTGCGGGTCCAAGCCGGGCACCCGTGGATCTACAAGAGCGAGATCGCCCGGGTAGAGGATGAAGGAGAACCGGGCGCAATCGCCCGCGTCCGGGACAACCGCGGTCGATTCTTGGGTCAGGCGATGGTGAACCTGAAATCTCAGATCGCCGCCCGCCTGATCACCCGGGGCGAGGAGAAGCTTGACACAGCGTTCTTCGAGGGCCGGATTCGGGCCGCAGTCTCCCGGTGTGACCGATCGGTCCAAGGACCGGATGCGTGTCGGCTGATCTATGGAGAAGCGGATCACCTGCCCGGCCTGATCGTGGACCGGTACACCGATCTCCTGGTTGCCCAGATTCTGACGGCGGGAATGGAACGGGTACGCGAGTTGGTGTTGGAGGCCCTGCGCGAAGTGGTCAAGCCTCGGGCCATCTTCGAGCGAAATGATGCCTCGCCGCGGAAGCTGGAAGGTCTGGAACTCCGCAAGGGGTTCGCGTGGGGCGGAGGGGAGACAGGTCTCTGGATCCAGGAGAGCGGGCTGAGCTTTTTCGTTGAAGTGGCCGAGGGGCAGAAGACCGGGTGTTTCCTGGACCAGCGCGAGAACCGGGAAGTGGTCAAGGGGCTGGCCGACGGTCGAGAGGTATTGGACTGCTTTTGCTATTCTGGGGGGTTTGCCCTGCACGCTGCCGCCGGTGGCGCTGCCTCTGTCATGGGCATTGATATATCAGCGGAGGCCATCACCTGGGCAGAGCGGTCGGCGGAGCGGAATGGGCTGTCCTCGCGATGCACCTTTACGATCGGGAACGCGTTCGATGCGTTGCGTGCCTTTGACCGGGAGGGGCGCCGATTTGGGATGTTGATCCTGGACCCACCAGCCTTTACCAAGGGAAAAGAGGCCCTGGCGGGCGCGCTCCGGGGCTACAAGGAGATCAATCTCCGGGCCATGAAGCTTCTGGATCCTGGAGGAATCCTGGTGACCTGCTCCTGTTCGTACCATGTGGATGCCCCGATCTTCCTGGAGCTGCTCCGGGCCGCCGCCGCAGATGCCCATAGAGAATTCAGGCTGGTGGAGCTTCGCACACAGGCAAGAGACCACCCGGTGCTGCTGGCCGCCAAGGAAACTCAATATCTCAAGTGCGCAATCCTGGAGGCCTTGAACTGATCCCAGACGTCAGCAACCAGCAATACCCTTGAACCGCGCTTGCTCTGGGATGCCAACCCGGCGGCGGGACGGAGCGATTAGGTGACGGGTTCGATTCCCTGGCGATGTGGGGTCTGCAAGAAAGAGCTCAGGGGGTTGTGGGCGGTCCTGTCGCGACGGCCGTTTCCGGTCTGCTCCACGTGCCGCCTGATGGTCCATCCTGGATGCCTGGCGCAGGCGAATCCGCCTGCATGCCGGCGGTGTGTCAGCCGGCAACCAGAAAAAACCGCCTAAACCTTCAGGGGACGGGATTGTCCAATGGGTATGAGGGCAAAGACTGCCCTAGGAGGTGACAGCATGAAGACCATCCGGACCCTCGCTTTGATCCTTGCCGTGGGTGTCGCCGGTCCGCCCCTGGTCCAGGCTCAAGCCGGCCCGCCGCCGACCCAGGAACGGCCCATGGATCGGCCAATGAAGCGTGAGCTGCCGCCTGAGGCACAGGAACTCTTGAAGCGGCAACGGGAAGAGATGCGGGCGTTGCGGAAGAAACACATGCAGGAACGCCGCGCACTCCGGCAAAAGCTGCATCAGGAGCGGCAGCAAGGGCTCCCGCCAGCCTCGCCCGAGAAGCAATCCCTATAATCAGGAGCACCTGGGCGCCCGATGATGAGGGGCATTCACCCTCCCTCTCATCGGGCCTTCTCGTCCACCTGATCGGCGAAGTTTATCACACACATGACCTCGTAGAACTTGTGCGGGCCGATGGCAATCCCGGCAACCCGATAGGCGGGCTCGAAGACGTTTTTCCTGTGGTCCCGCCCGGGAACATCGTCGTCCACAATGAGCTGGATGACTATGGAGCGCGCGCTGACGGGACCAAAGGTGATTCCCTCGCCGCTGATGGTCCTCGGGGTACCATATCTGGCTATCCGATCCGCAGGTTGACTGTTGTCCGCGCCCACATGGCCGGTCATCCCCCGGGGTCCGAGGTCTTTGGCGTGGTCCCGCGCAGACAGCGTCAGAGCTCGCGAAGCCGACAGGGGGGGAACGGGAGGGGTGCTCTTCAAGAAGGCTATGGCCTCGTCCACGGCAGCGAATCCCTCGACGGTCTTGATCTTCCTCCCGTCTACGACAGCGATCAAGGGGCCCTTGAAGTTCCGCTTGTGTTCCTCCAGGTACCTTGCATACTCGGCGGGTCTGGTTCGTGCCAGATTCAGCTCCTCCAGCACGGCCTGCTCGTTCTGAGCCATCTCACCCGTGGCGTTCCCATCAGGCGCCGCCAAGACCAATGCCGTCAGCATGAAACTTGCGGCAATCCGAGACCTCCGACCTGCTGCGGGGCGACGAAACACACCCCATCCTCTTGGGTGGGGCGCTTCCCGGAGGTGCGGCGCGGGAGTGTCTTTCATCCGACCTTTCTCCTTTCTCGCCCTCATGTAAGCTGATACTGCAGTTGGTGCAGCCGGTAGTAGAAGCCTCGCCGGGCCAGGAGCGCGTCGTGCGTGCCCTCTTCCCGGATTTTTCCCTTGTGGATGACCAGGATCCGGTCCACGAACTGGATCGTGGAGAGGCGGTGGGCCACGATGAGGGCCGTCCGATCCTGGAGGAGGACCTTCAAGGCATCCTGGATGAGCCGCTCCGTCTCCGTATCCACGGAGCTGGTGGCCTCGTCCAGGATCAGGATGGTGGGGTCAAAGGCCAGGGCCCGGGCGAAGGACAAGAGCTGGCGCTCGCCCTGGGAGAGGGTGGAGCCACGCTCCTGCACCTCTTCCGCGTACCCGTGCGGCAGTCGCCCGATGAACCGGCTGGCGTGGACCCGTTCGGCCGCCTCTTGGATCCGATCCGGGGTGATCCAGGGGGCGCCGAGGCCGATGTTGTCGCTGATGGTCCCCGAGAACAGGAACACGTCCTGCAGGACCAGGCCGATGTGTCTGCGCAGCGCGGTCTTGTCCCACTCGCGGACGTCCACCCCGTCCACCAGGATCCGGCCACGCTCGACGTCGTAGAACCGGCAGAGGGCGGAGATGATGGATGACTTGCCGTGACCGGTGGGGCCGACCAGGGCGATCTTCTCCCCGGGGTCCACGCGGAAGGAGATCCCCCGGAGGACCGGCTCGCCCGGCACGTAGGAGAGCCAAACATCCTGGAACTGGATGGCCCCTCGGACACGCTCGGGGCGCCCAGGGACGGCTGGGGCCGTCAGGGTCGCCGGCTCGTCCAGCAGCCGGAAGATCCGCTCGCTGCTGGCCATGGCCGCCTGGAAGATGTTGTACTTCTCCGCCAGGTCCCGGATGGGGTGGAAGAGCCGCTGGACGTACTGGATGAAGGCCACCACGACTCCGGGCAAGACCGATCCCTCCAGGATCATTCCGCCCCCCTGCCAGAGGATCAGGCCGATGGTCACGGCGCTGCAGACTTCCACCGAGGGGAAGAAGATGGCGTTGTAGTACACGCTTCGCAGGAGCGCGTCCCGGTTCCTGGTGTTGATGTCCTTGAACTTCAGATAGTTCCGGCGCTCCTGGCCGAAGGCCTGGACGGTGGCCATGCCGGAGATGTTCTCGTTCAGGTATCCGTTGAGGCGGGAGAGGATGCGCCGGCTCTCGCGGTAGTTCTCCCGCGCTTTCCGGCGATACACGTTGGTCGCCAGGAGCATTACCGGCAAGAGGCTCACCCCGACGAGGCCCAGCCGCCAATCCAGGAGCAGCATGGCCGCGGCGATCCCGGTGATCATCAGGGTGTCGCCGAGGAAGGCCACGACCCCGGAACTCAACAGCTCGTTGAGGTTTTCGACGTCGTTGATGACCCGGGTCATGAGGCGACCCACCGGGTTCCGGTCGAAGAAGGCCAGGTCGTGACCCTGAAGGTGGCCGAAGAGCTGCCGCCGGATGTCGTGCATCACGCGCTGGCCGACATACTGGGTGGTGTAGGAGTAGGCGAAGTGAAAGCCGAAGCTCAGGCCCACCGCGCCCACGTAGAGGAGGGCCACCCGATTCAGGCCCGCCAGGTCCCCGACCGCGATGTACCGGTCGATGGCCACCTTGACCAGATACGGCCCCAGAAGCTGGGCGCCGGTGTACCCCGCAAGGAAGAGGAGAGCCAGGAGGACCAGGAACCCGCACGGCCGGAGATACGTCAGCAGGCGAAGGATCAGCCGGGCGTCGTACGCCTTGCCCAGGACCTCGTCGTCGATGTGAACGTTGGGCCCGTGCATGATTACCCGTTGTCCTTCTCGGCTAGGGCCTCCAGCTCGCTGACCAGGAGCTGTTTCTGGTACAGGCGGTGGTACGGGCCCTCGCGGGCTAGCAGCTCCCGGTGGGTGCCCCGCTCCACGATGGTGCCGTCCTTCAGGTACACGATCTGATCGGCATCCTTCACCGTGGAGATGCGGTGGGAGATGAGGAGCGTCGTCCGCCCTTCCATGGAGGTCTTCAGCTCGGTCAGGATGCGCTCTTCCGTCTGGAGGTCCACGCTGGAGAAGGCATCGTCCAGGATCAGGATGGACGGATCCCTGATCAGGGCGCGGGCCAGGGCCGTGCGCTGCTTCTGGCCCCCGGAGAGACGGACGCCCCGTTCCCCCAGCACGGTGTCGAACCGGTCCGTGAACTCCCGGATGCTCGGCAACAGCGCGGCGACTCGGGCGGCCTCCTCCATGTCCTCTTCGGTGGCATCCTGGCGGCCGAACAGCAGATTCTCGCGGATCGACTCGGAGAAGAGAAAGATGTCCTGCGAGACGAGGCCGATGGAGTGCTTGAGGGTCGAGAGGGGGATCGTTCGGATGTCCCGCCCATCCAGGAACAGGCATCCGGCGGGCGCCTCGAAGAGACGGGGGATCAGATTGACCAGCGTGCTCTTCCCGGCGCCGACTTCGCCGACGATGGCACACCGGCTTCCGGCGGGGATCTTGAGGGAGATGTCCTGCAGGACCCACGGACTCTGCGGGGTGTAGCGGAAGGACAGGCCGCGAAACTCGATCTCCCCGGTAAGCCGTTTCGGCGACCCGTCCTCTGGCACGAGGTGGCCGGGGGCCACGGGGGCCTCCAGGATCTCCACGAGTCGCCCCAAGGCGGAGGATCCGCGCTGGTAGAGGTTGACCACGTACCCGATGGCCATGACCGGCCAGGTCAGCATGGCGAGATAGCTGTTGAATTGGACGAACTGGCCAATCGTGAGCTGCCCCAAGAGGACGCGCCGACCGCCCAGCCAGAGGACGACCGCGGCGGCGATTCCAGAGAAGACGGCCATGAGGGGCCACAGGGCGCCGCTCAGGCGGGCCGTGACCAAATGTTTTCGCATGTACTCCGTGCTCAGATCGGCGAATTGCCGTTTCTGGTTCTCCTCCTGCGCGTAGGCCTGCACGACCCGGATGCCCGCCAGGTTCTCCTGCACGAAGATGCTGACCCGCCCCAGGAACTGCTGCACCTCACGGTAGCCCCGGTGGATGCGATTGCCGAAGCGCAGGACCAGGACAGTGATGGCCGGAAGGGACAGGAGCGACCAGAGGGTAAGCCAGGGGTCGATCCCGATCATCAATGGCAGTGCCGCCAGGATCAGGATGGCCCCGTCCAGTGCCGCCACGGCGCCGATGCCCAGCATCTCGCGGACCGAGGCGAGGTCGTTCGTCAAGCGGGACATCAGGTCGCCCGTCTTGACGTGCTGGAAGTAGGGGAGCGGCAGGCGCTGAAGGTGGGCGAACAGGGTGTTCCCGAGGTCCCACTCGATGTGACGGGAAAAGCCAAAGACCCGGGTGCGCCAGAAGAACCGGAACACCCCCTGGCAGGCGGCGGCCAGGACGATCAGCAGGGGGAAGCGGAGAAGTTCCCAGCCGCGGACCCGGGCCCCGAGGACGCTGTCCAGGGCCAGACGGGTGAACCACGGGATCAAGAGGTGCATGGCATCCGTGGCCAGGAGGGCCAGGATGCCCAGGATAAAGAGCCGTCGATGGCGGCGCAGGATTGGCCACACGTGCCGCAGAAGCTTGCGGATGGCGTGCCTCCCACCGGATGAAAAGCAACCGACAATCGGTGCGTCATTCTGATATGCAATGGCGGAGTTTGCAAGGCCTTCGTGACCGCCCCGAGTCCGACCAGATCTCAGATTGGCCTTGATTCCCTCCTTGGCCTTCACAAGGATTCCGCGGACACCGGGACCCCAGACCGGAGAACGAGCCAGGCCTTCGGCCACCCGAGGCCCACGCCCCCGGTCCGCGCCCGTCTTGGCATCCGTATCCGCCCCCATAGCTGGAGCGGACGCGTCCGAAGCCCGCCGGCGCTCCAGCCAGGGCCCCGGGCCTGCGCACCCTGGACAAGTCGCTGCCAGGTAACCACACGTGACATTCCTTCGTCCCATGGACGATCGGCAGGAGGAAAGGTTATGACTTCTCACCTAGGAATCAGAGAGTCCAACGCCGAAATCCTGGGGGGCACACCGGTTTTTAGGGGCACCCGTGTCCCGGTGCAAACCCTCATCGACTATCTCGAGACGGGTGATTGGCTCGACGACTTTCTTGACGACTTCCCGACCGTCAGTCGCGATCAGGCCGTAGCAGCGCTCGAGGTTGCCCGCGAGGTCCTGAGGGCCCATGCGAGTCCTACTCGATGGGTGCCTCCCCGGACGCCTCGAGAGGGAACTCGTCGGCCACGGGGTTCAGACCGTGCCTGAGGCTGGCTGGGCGGGCAAGAAGAACAGCGAGCTGATCCGGCAAGCCTCGGGCCGATTCGAGGCGTTCCTCACCGTTGACCAGAACCTCCCTGCTCAGCAGATTCTGGCCGGGGTTGCCTTAGGGGTAATTGTTCTCAGGGCACCGAGTAACCGCTTTGCCGACCTTCCACCATTGGTCCCCAAGATTCTCGAGACCTGGGGAAGCATCCAGGCCGGCCAGGTGGTTCATGTCGGTGCGGAAGATGCCGATGCGCCTGACGGTTGGAGCTTTGCGCGCAGGGCGCGGGATCGGAAGCAGTATGAGGGGAGCGTGGATGAGGTCGCCAAGTTGGACCCGAACCCCCAGCTTCTTGACACCGGCTCCCCACTCCGCTACCCTGCCCGCCGTTGGGATCGGTGCTGTTCGGGACTGGCTGTACGCCCCCGTGAGTCGGTCTCCCGGCCTTCCCAGGGGGCACGAAGGTCCTATGGTCCCGGATCCCGCGCAGTCGCCAGACCTCGCCTGCCTGGTGCCGCTCACGCCGGAGGCCCGCCGCGCCGCGGCCGCCCCGGTGGTGCCACTCCACAGGTTCCCCTTCCGTGTCGGGCGCGACCTTCGCGACCCCGACCGGAAGCCTCGCCTTCTCCTTCGGGAGCGCCGCCGTGGCACTACCTCCGGGCCGAACGACCTCTACCTGCTGGAATTGGGCCCGCGTCTCCGCCTCAGCCGGGAGCACTTCCTGATTGGGGAGGAGGGCGGCCGCTACTTCTTGGAGGACCGCCGCAGCTCCTTGGGCACGCTGGTCGAGGGACGGATAGTCGGGGGCGCGAGGACGGGAGGCCGGTGCGAGCTCCGCGACGGGGATGTGATCATCCCCGGCGGCAGCGGATCGCACTTCGTGTTCAAGTTTGCGCGCCGGCCACCTGCATTTCACCCCGGCGCCGCGCTTGATCCGACCGTTCTCCGCGACTGATCCACTCGTCTGTACGGGAAGAGGGGACGCCCTTGGGTAATTCAATTTAGGGGCATCCCCTCACCAAAGGGGAGAGCAGGCGCACCTTGGCGCTCTAGGCGTCCTTGGCAGTTAGAGCTTCTGGTCAGTGGATGGCGAAGGCCAGGCCGAGGCCGTAGGTGATGGCACCGGCAATGACCGCAACTAACGTCATCTCCAGCCCGCTGATCCACCAGGGGCGCGTGGTCACCAGGCTCTTGGCCAGCCCCACGCCGAAGTGGGCCAGGATGCTCAGGACCGCCGCCCAGATCACGGCCGGGGTTCCCCGCGTGAAGAAGAACGGCAGGACGGGAAGGATGCCGCCGACGGCGGTGGAGACAGTCGCCGAGAGGCAGGCCTTCCAGGGATTGGGGAACGTCGTCTCGGAGAGGCCGAGTTCCTCCTGGACCAACGTCTTGAGGAAGTGGTCCGGCTTCTCCTGGATGCGGGCGACCAGGGTGCGGGCCTCTTCCTCCGTGAAGCCCTTGAGCTGGTAGAAGAGCTCCAGCTCCTGCCGTTCCTCCTCCGGATTCTCCTGGATCTCGGCTTTCTCCCGGGCGATCTCCCCCTCGTACACCTCCCGCTGCGACTTGGACGCAAGATACGCGCTGGAGCCCATGGACAGGGCGCTGGCCAGCATGCCCGCCAGTCCGGTGACCAGGACGATATCGCTGCCGCCGGTGTACCCGGCCATCCCCGACACGATGCCAAAGACGGCCCCCAGGCCGTCGTTGATGCCGTAGATGGCGTCACTCACCCAACCCGCTCCCTTGACGTGCCGTTCCTTCTTCAGGATCAGGTCCAGGGCAGAGCGGGGGCTCTGGGGGCCGGCCAGGACGCGGAGGATCCGGGCGTGTTCCTGCTCGTCCGCCTTGGTCTCCTGCAGGACGGCCAAGCTCTTCTCGTCCAGGACCGAGGCCAGGGACTCATAGGCGGCGATATCCCGATCCTCCATCGCCTCCAGCTTGCGGAAGATCACTTCCGGGCTGGCGACGTGCAAGGCGAGTCCGAGGGTGGGCTTGACCGCCGACGGGTCCGGGACCGTCCCGCCCAGTTCCCGAATTCTCGCCGCCCACTTCTCGGCATGTCCCATCTCGGCCTCGGCCAGTTTCTGCAGGATGTCGCGCCGCCGGGTATCCCGCTCGCGCTCGGCCAGGAAGCGGTACGTCGCCGCCCCTTCCATCTCGCGATACCAGCTCTTTTCCAGGGCCCGCAGCAGTTCTCGCGTATCCGCCATGGGTTTCCTCGCTTGCATCTGGGACGCAATCCGTCGGGCGAGTGTCACGGCAGTATAGCCCTAGAATGGCTTCATGGGCACAGGAATTTGCGTCAGGGAACGAGAGCTGCCCGGTCGCAGAGCGCACGGGCGGGTCCGGGGCAAAACTTACAAATCGGCGGGGAGTGTGTTAGAGTACTTCTATGGATGGTAGTCCTCGGCCGTCCGCCGGAGGCGGAGAGGCCCCGAGGTTCCTGGCCGATGCGATGCTCGGCAGACTGGCCAGGTGGTTGCGTATCCTGGGGTATGATGTCGAGTATTCCCCCGGTGAGGACGACGACCTTCTCCACCAGGCCCGTCGCGAGGGCCGCATTCTCCTGACCCGGGATACCCGCCTGGTCCGTCGTCAGCGGCTGCCGGTTCATCTGTTTATCCAGAGCGATCACGTGATGGAGCAGCTTCGCCAGGTCGTCGCCAGCCTGCGCCTGGATCCCGCCGCGCCGCCGTCTCGGCGGTGCATACGTTGCAACGCGATTCTCGAATCGCGGTCCAAGGACGAGGTCCTCGGTCGCGTGCCTGAGTTCGTGTGGAGCCGCCACGAGGCCTTCTGGGGGTGTCCAAGATGCCGGCGGATTTACTGGGCAGGCACCCATCGCCAGCGGATGGAGGAGGCGATTCGGACCCTCTGCCGATAATGGGCGCGGGGGCCCCGAACGCTTGTGTAGAGGAGCATGGCCAAACCCTTGCGTATCATCTTCATGGGGAGTCCGGCCTTCGCCGTGCCTTCGCTCGAACGGCTGCTGGCTGACGGGCATGCCATCCCCCTCGTCGTGACCCAACCGGATCGCCCGGCCGGACGGGGGCAGCACCTGCGACCCCCCCCGGTGAAGCTGGCGGCGGAGCGACATGGCATTCCCGTCCTCCAGCCTGAAAAGCTCACCCAGCCGGACGTGCTGGCGAACCTTGCCGCTCCGAAGCCTGATGTGATCGCCGTGGCGGCCTTCGGCCAGTTCCTGCCGCGGACGGTGCGGGAGCTGCCCCCTCTCGGTTGTGTAAATGTCCACGCCTCCCTGCTGCCGAAATACCGGGGAGCGGCGCCGATAGCCTGGGCGCTCATCCGGGGCGAGACGGAGACCGGTGTGACCATCATGCGGATCACGGAGGGGATGGACGCCGGGCCCATCTTGCTGCGACGGGCCATTCCGATTGCGCCCGGAGATGACGCCGGAACGCTTCACGACCGCCTGGCGGACCTTGGCGCCTCGACGTTATCCGATGCCCTGGCGATGCTCGCCCGGGGCGAGGGGGTCTGGATCCCGCAGGATGACGCCCAGGCGACCCTGGCGCCAAAGCTTCGCGACGAGGATTGCCGTCTCGACCTCGCGGGGGATCCGGCAGCCCTCGTGAATCGCGTGCGGGGGCTTACGCCGGCACCCGGGGCGTATCTCCCCTGGGGCGGGCAGCGTCTAAAGGTGCTGCGGGCTCAGGTCCGCTCGAGTTCCGGGCCGTCCGGGACGATCCTCGGCGTAGACGGCCAGGCGATCGTGTGCGGGACGGGGACCGGCTCGGTCGCCCTCCTGGAGGTTCAGCCGGAAGGAAGGCGTCGGATGACGGGCGCCGAGTTCGCCCGCGGCCAGCGCCTTCGGGTGGGAGGGCGGCTTGGCTAGGCCTACTCTGGCGAATCGGCGAATCGGGGAATCGCTGAATCGGCGAGCGGCGCGCGTCCGGCCGTCCCCCCGTCGAGCCGCTGCTCCGTTGTCTCGAACAGCCCAGGAGAATCCCCGGGCGATTGCGCTGGAGATTCTGCAGCGGGTCGAGGCGACCGACGCCTATGCCGCCCTCCTGCTGGACGCACGCCTGGGGCGGAGTCGACTGGTGGGCCCGGATCGTGCCCTGGTCACCGAGCTGGTGTACGGCATCCTTCGCTGGCAGGGAAAGCTGGACTGGATCTTGGCCAAGGTGCTGGACCGGCGGCTCGACACGCTGGATTCGCCCGTGCGCCACCTCCTCCGCCTGGGGGCCTATCAACTCTGCTGCCTCACGCGGATCCCGGAGTTTGCCGCGGTGGACGAGGCGGTCTCCCTCGCGCGCCGAGCCGGGGGGGCACGGCACGCGAGCTACGTCAACGCCGTCCTGCGGGCCGTGGTGCGCCGGCGAGGCACGCCGGAGCCTGATCCCGCATCAGATCCTCTCCGGTATTGGGAGACGGCCGGATCACACCCGCGCTGGCTGGTCGAACGGTGGATGGCCCGGTTAGGTCTCGAGCAGGCCAGTCGCCTAATGGCTGCCAACAATACGGTCCCGCCCGTGACGGTGGTGGAGAACACGCTCAAAGCTCGGGGAGCGGAGGTGCGGAACGCCTTGGTGAAGGCGGTTCCCGAGGTGGCGGAGGGCCGATGGGTTCCCGGCGCGTTGCACCTCCGAGGAGCGGGGAGTGTGGGAAACCTTCCGGGCTTTGCCGAGGGTTGGTTCACCCCCATGGACGAGGCGGGAGTTTTCCCGGTCCTGGCCCTGGACCTTCAGCCCGGGGACCGCGTGCTGGATGCCTGCGCCGGCGGCGGCGGAAAGAGCGGGCTGATCGCCGCACGAATCGGATCCCGGGGCGAGGTGGTCGCGCTGGACAGCAGCCCGCGGGCCCTCCGGCGGCTGGAGGCGGCGCGGGCCCGCCTGGGCCTTGCCACGGTGACGCCGCGTCTTGGAGATGCGCGGACTGCCGGCAGGGAATGGCCCGGCCGATTTTCCAGGGTCCTGCTGGATGCCCCCTGCACCGGCCTGGGGACCATTCGCCGGCGGCCCGAGATCAAGTGGCGGCGACGCCCGGAGGATCTGAGCCGGGCCACCACGCTGCAGCGCGAGCTCCTGGCGGGGGTGGCCGGCGCAGTGGCCACCGGGGGCCTCTTGGTGTACAGCACCTGTAGCCTGGAACCCGAGGAAACCGACGCCGTGGTCGCCGACTTCCTGGCGGGGCACCCGTCGTTTCAGGTCGAGGATCCGGGTCCCGCGCTGCGGGAGCTGGGCGATCTCGTGGATGGCGAGGGCGCACTGCGGTCGTGGCCCCACCGGCACGGGACGGATGGGTTTTTCGTCGTGCGCTTCCGCCGGAGACGCTGATGCCACGCCTGCGCCGAGGGCCGTCGCAACTCTATCTCTTCTCTGTCCGCCTGCTAAAGGGCGTGGCCATCTGCATGAGCCTTCTGGCCCTGGCCCTCACCTCGGCCTACGTGGCCATGCGGGTGGTCATGGAGAAGGACCGGGTCGAGGTCCCGTCGGTCGTGGGCCTGGAGTCGGTCGCGGCCGGCGCGCTGATCCGGGAAGCCGGCCTCACCCCGCGGGTCGTCGCCGAGGAGTTCAGCCAGCGGATCCCCAAGGGGCACGTCACCGGCCAGCGCCCGGCGCGGGGGACCCGCGCCACACTGGGGAGCGAGGTCCGCCTGTTCCTCAGCCGGGGGACCGATCAGCTCGAGGTGCCGAGCGTGGCGGGCAATTCCTTGCCACAGGCCCAGCGCATCCTGGCCGAGGCCGGCCTCAGCCTGGGGAGCATCATGCGGATCCACTCGGACGTCCACCCCCGCGAGGCGATCATCGCCCAGCATCCTCCCGCGGGATCAACGGCCACCCGCGGGGCGACGGTGCGCTTGTTGCAGAGCCTGGGCCCGTGGCAAGAGATCGTGACGATGCCGGATCTGCGCGGGCGGGAGATGGTCACGGCCCTCAATCTCTTGAAGGAGCTGCAGGTGGAGGCCCGGATCAGCTTCATCCAATCCGTCTCGCGCCAGGGGACGGTGGTGGCGCAGGATCCCGCGCCAGGGGCCAAGGTGAGGGTGGGAGGGCAGGTGCAGATTACTGTCGGCGAATAACTCCCCGCGGCAGAAGGCGGGGAAGGACGACACGGCGCAACGGGGTGTGGCGATACATCCCGGAGGAGGTCCCATGGTGAAGATCGCCCCATCGGTGCTGTCCGCGGACTTTGGCGCGCTGGCCGAGGAGGTGGCCAAGGTGGAAGCCGGGGCCGACCTGTTCCATGTGGACGTGATGGACGGGCACTTCGTTCCCAACATCACTATCGGCCCGCTCGTGGTGGAGGCGATCCGACGGCGGACCCGGGTTCCGTTGGATGTGCACCTGATGATCCAGAACCCCGAGCGGTACATCAGCGCCTTCGTGCAGGCGGGGGCCGGCTTTCTCACCGTCCATGCGGAAGTCTGTCCACACCTGCACCGGACAATCCAGCAGATCCGCGAAGCGGGTGCCAAGCCCGGTGTGGCGCTGAATCCCTCCACCTCCCTGCATACGGTGGATCACGTCCTGGATCAGGTGGACCTGATCCTTTTGATGTCGGTGAACCCGGGCTTCGGAGGGCAGTCCTTCATCCCCTTCGTCCTGAAGAAGATCGAGGAGCTGGCCCAGCGACTGCGGCGGCTGGATCCGCGGCCCGAGCTCGAGGTGGACGGCGGCATCAAGATCGAGAACTGCCGGGCCGTGGTCCAGGCGGGGGCGACGATCCTGGTGGCGGGATCCGCCATCTTCGGCGCGCCCGATCCTCTTTCGGCCGTCATCAAGATGCGGGAACAGGTTTCCTGACTCGGAGGAACGGCGTTCGACCGTTCGGCTGTTCTTCAGATGCGGTGTCCTGCCGAACCGCCGAACAGCGGAAGCGCCGAAGGGGTTTGTATGATGGTCCAGCGAGATTCGGGAGCGGTGCGCCGGTTGCGGCGGTTGATTGCGGTGGCGCGCGGGGAGCGGCCGGCCGACTTGGTGCTTCGGGGAGGCCGGGTGGTCAACGTGTTCACCGGCGAGCTGCTGCGGGAGGACGTTGCGATCGTGGGCGACCGGATCGCGGGCCTGGGCCGGTACAAGGGCCGGACCGTTCTGGACGCAGCCGGCGGCGTGATTGCACCCGGCCTGATCGACGCCCACTTCCATCTGGAGAGCACGATGCTCACGCCGGCGGCCTTTACCCGGGCGGTCGTCCCCCGCGGGACCACAGCCGTGGTGGTGGATCCCCACGAGATCGGGAACGTGGCGGGGGTGACCGGGGTCCGCCGGCTCTTAGCCGCGACCCGCGGACTTCCCTTGACGTTTCATTGCCAGGCGCCCCCCTGCGTTCCCGCCTCCCGCATGGAGACGACGGGCGGCCGAATCGGAAGCGCCGGCGTGCGACGCCTGCTGGACCGGCAACAGGTCCTGGGCCTGGCGGAGATGATGGACTTCCCGGGGGTGTTGGCGGGGGAGGCGGATGTCCTGCGAAAGCTGGTGGCGGCCGCAGGGGCGGTCATTGACGGGCACGCGCCGGGGCTCTCTGGGCGGGACTTGAACGCCTACCTCGCGGCCGGCCCCATGTCCGATCACGAGACGACCCGCCCGGCCGAGGCGCGGGAGAAGTTGCGCCGCGGGGTCACCCTGATGCTCCGCGAGGCCTCCATGGCCCGGGACATGGCGCGGCTGCTGCCGACGATTCCGCCGCCGGCCCGCGACCGCTGCCTGCTGGTTACGGACGATGTCTTGCCCCACGATCTGATGCGGCGTGGACACCTGGATTTCGTCCTGCGCCGGGCGGTGCGCCTCGGCGGGCTCGACCCGGTGCAGGCCATCCGCATGGTGACGTTGAATCCGGCGACCTACTTCGGGCTGCCGCGGGTGGGGGCGGTAGCGCCGGGGTGGCGCGCGGACCTGGTCGTGTTGGAAAACCTGCGGGCATTCCGCGCGCGGCTCGTCATCCACGGTGGCCGCGTGGTCGCCCGGGACGGCCGCCTGATCGTGCCGGCGCCGGATCGGCTGGCGGCGGGCGGGCGACTACAGGCATCGGTCCGGATGGGGCGGCTCTCGGCCGCGGCGTTCAAGATCCCGGCTCGTCCCGGCCGGTGCCGTGCCATCCGGGTGCATGGCGACAGCATCCTCACCAGCGAGGTGTCGGTGCGCCCCCGGGTCGTGAACGGGGCGGTCGCGGCCGCTCCGGGGGCGGAGTACGCGAAGCTCGCGGTGGTGGAGCGGCACACCGGAAGCGGCCGAGTTGGCCTTGGCCTCGTGGTGGGGCTGAACCTCCGGACAGGGGCGCTAGCCACTTCGGTCGCCCACGATTGTCACAATATCGTGGTGGCCGGGACCCAGGACGCGGACATGCTGGCGGCGGTGCGCGAGATCCAGCGCATGCATGGGGGGCTGGTTGCCGTGCGCGATGGGCGGATCCTGGCGCGGCTGCCGCTGCCGGTAGCAGGCCTCTTGACTCAGGCGCCGCTGCAACGCGTGGCGGGGGCCATGGAGGGCCTGACCCGGGCGGCGCGTCGCCTCGGCGTGACCCTGCCCCACCCATTCCTTACGCTCTCGTTCCTCACGCTGGCGGTGGTCCCGAGCCTGAAGCTGACCGACCGGGGCCTCGTGAATGTGGATGCGGGGCGGATCGTGTCCCTGTGGCTGGATTGCGATTGAGCCCGGGACGGACGGAAGGGGGTGATGGCTCGTGAGCATGCAGCAACTTCCGATCCCGCCGCACTTCAATCCCGATGCGGTGGGAAGGGTCTGGCGGGTTCCCTACCAGGCGCGGGCCGAGGAGGCGACCGCCTGGGCCAAGAAGCATAACGTCGCACCGGCCGCGGCCGACAAGCAACGCGTGTGCCTGATGATTGTGGACTGCCAGAATACCTTCTGTATCCCCGAGTTCGAGCTGTTCGTCGGGGGAAGATCGGGCGCGGGTGCCGTGGAGGACAACCTCCGACTGTGCGAGTTCATCTACCGGAACCTGGGCGTCATCACCGAGATCGTTCCGACCATGGACACCCACACTGCCATGCAGATCTTCCACCCGATCTTCTGGGTGGACCAGGCAGGCCGGCATCCGAAGCCCCACACGGTCATTTCGCTCGAAGAGGTCGAGCAGGGGGCCTGGAGGGCCAATCCGGACGTGGCGCCCAGCGTGTCGGATGGCGACGCCGGGAAACTCCAGCGCCACGCTGTCCACTATGTCAGAAAATTAACCCAACGGGGCAAATACCCCCTCATGGTCTGGCCCTACCATTCCATGCTGGGCGGGATCGGCCACGCCCTGGTGTCGGCCGTGGAGGAGGCGCTGTTCTTTCACTGCCTAGCACGCAGGAGTCAAACTCGCTTCGAGATCAAGGGGGACAACCCCCGGACGGAGCACTACTCGGCGCTGCTTCCCGAGGTCCGGGAGGGCCCTGATGGGGAGCCGCTCCTCCCGCGGGAAGCCGGCCTCCTCGCCAGATTGCTGAGCTGCGATGCGGTGATCATCGCAGGTCAGGCCAAGAGCCATTGTGTGGCCTGGACCATTGATGACCTGCTCACCGAGGTGAAGGCCTGGAGTCCCAAGCACGTCGAGAAGGTGTATCTTCTGGAGGATTGCACCTCACCGGTCGTCGTCCCCGGGGTCGTGGACTTCACCGACCAGGCAGACGCGGCCTTCCAGCGATTCGCGGACGCCGGGATGCACGTCGTGCGGTCCACCGACCCCGTGGAGGAGTGGCCGGGCCTCGAGCTGTGATTCCGGCAGGATCCAGTGCGGCCTCCCCCCGCGCCCTTCACGGAGAGGCACGGAGGAGCACGGGGGAAGCCCCCCGCGGACGCAGGGGGTAACGGGTCGCACGCATCAGGAACGGAGGAAAGATCATGTCCAAAGGGATGCGGAGGCTTCTGGGGACTGTCTTGGTCGTCGGGCTCGCCCTGCCCGCCTCGGCCCAGATGATGGGCCCGATGGGCTACCCGGAGGGCGGGGGGATGGGCATGATGGGAGGCGGGATGATGGGTCCCGGGATGGGTCCGGGCATGGGGGGAGGTCCCGGCGGTCGGGAGATGTCCCATGAGGGCCCCCTCATCACCATCCTGCTGGATAACAAGGCGGAGATCGGGCTGAGCCCGGAGCAGGAGAAAAAGCTCCGGGACCTGCGAACGGAGTTTTCAAAGGAATGGGCCCGCCGCACAGCGGAGATCCGCGTGGCGGAAATCGAGCTGGAGGCGTTTCTCGAACAGGAGAAGTGGGACCTGAGCAAGATCGAGCCGAAGGTGAAGCAGATTGCGACCCTCCAGGGTGACCTGCGGCTGGCGCGCATCAGGACGCTGGAGGCCGGCCGCGCCGTGCTCACGCCCCCGCAGCTTGAGAAGCTGAAGCAGGTGGGTCATCGGGTACGAGGCATGGGAGACCCCGGGATGGGTCCGGGCGGGGGGATGGGACCGGGGGGGCCCATGGGCCCACAAATGCGACCGGGTCCCGGCGGTCGCTCTTCGCCCCGTCAGTAACGGCCTCTGGGTCGGCGGACGGCTTGCCAAGCCGGCGTGGTCTGGGTGGCGTGCCCGTGAGGCGCCGGCCCAGCTAGCCGCCGAGGAACGAGAGGTGCCTCGCGTGCAACGACGGGGAGACACCCGATCGGGAACGCTCCAGGGCCTGGTATCTTCTCTGCCGGACGTCTCCTGGTTCCGGCGATGCGTGGGAACTCGCCCAAGCGCGGGGAGGAAAAGCCATGCGGCTGATCTTCGGGATCATTCTGGTACTGGCTGGGATTGCCGGGACCATGGCGCTCTCTCGACTCCTTGTTCGGGCGCCGCGAGAGCTGGGGGCAGAAGGGGGTGTCAAGGCGCTCCGGGTTGTCACCACGCTGTTGGTCCCGATCGGGGCGTTGATGATCATCTCTTCCACGATCCGCATGATCAGCGCCGGCCATGTCGGGGTGGCCCTGCTGTTCGGAAAGGTCCAGCCGGTCGCGTTGCACGAGGGCATCAACCTGGTCAACCCGCTCTACGACGTGGTGCAGATGGACACCCGCGTCCAGAAGCATCAGGCCCGCTACGATGCCGCCAGCCGGGACCTGCAGGCGGTGCACATTGACATGGTCCTGAACTATCGCCTGCAACCCAACCAGGCCACGGAGGTCTACCAGCGGATTGGGCCCAATTATTCCAGCATTATCATCGATCCGGCGGCGCAGGAAGTCCTGAAGGCCAACACCGCCCTGCACATCGCATCCGAGATCCTGCATCAGCGGCCCAAGATCAAGGCCGACGTCCAGAAGGATCTCACCACCTGGCTGGCCAAGTACGGGATCGAGCTGAAGGAGGCGTCCCTGGCCAACATCCGCTTCGACCCCGCCTACGAGAAGGCCATCGAGGCCAAGCAGATCGAGGAGCAAAAGGCCGAGCAGAAGCGCTACGAGCTGATCCAGGCCCAGCGCCAGGCGGAGATCGTCGCCGCCCAGGCCAAAGGCCAGGGGGATGCCGCCCGCGAGAAGGCCAAAGGCGATGCGGAGGCGATTCGGATCCGTGGATCGGCGGAGGCCGAGTACAACCAGAAAGTGGCCGCGTCTCTTACGGCGACCTTAATTCAGCAGCGCTACCTGGAAAAATGGGATGGGAAGCTCCCGCAATTCTCGGCCGGCGGCGGCTCGAACCCGGGTCTCCTCTTCAACTTCCCTATGCCTCCCGCGTCCGCCGGCCGGCCTTAAGTACCCGCGGGCCTGGATGGGTCTTTCGAAGCCGTTCGTCCAAGAGGTCTAGCCGAGCATCCATGGGCAGTTGCGGCTCCAGACGACCCGGCTTGCGCGCGACGAGAGGCTGCGGTTCATCCGAGGGTTTTCCACAACTGTGGATAACCTGTGTGCGCTCAGGAGGAAAAGGGGCAACCTTATCGGGAAATGCGGATCGAGCGCGGCCGGGAAGGTCCTGCCGGGCGAGAACCATGGGATGCCATGGATCGTCCCAGTTCAATCATAGGAGGATGAGCGACATGCCGATCCAGGCCAGGTACCTCTTCACCGCCTCGATGGATGTGGAGCCGGCCAGGGAGGCGATCTTCAACGAGGTCTATGACGCTGAGCACGTTCCGGCGCTCCTCGCCGTCCCAGGGGTCATCTCGGTTGCGCGCTTCACGGCGCAGGAATTCCGAATGACCATCGGGGGCCAGCGCAGAACGATCGCGGTCGAGAGGGAGCCGAAGTACACCGCCCTCTACGAGATCGAAAGCCCCGAGGTGCTGACCAGCGATGCCTGGGCCAAGGCGGTGGACAGCGGGCGCTGGCCGGCCGCCGTGCGGCCCTTCACCACGAACCGCCGCCACGTGCTCTATCAACGGTATATCTAAGCTTCATCGGGTGACCCCTTTGGACCCTCTCCCATCCCTCCTATAGACCAGGCGGCAGGGCGACGCCGAACCGCTGGCTCATTGCCCGGAGCTTCTCCACCGTCCCCGGTGGCAGCGGGATGCCATGCTTCTCTCGCTCGGCATGCACCCGGTCCTCGGGTTCGCCGGGGACGAGGACTTCCTGAAATCCGTCGGACTTGGGGAGGGCCTTCAGGCCCTCGATGAGGGCATCCACGTGGGCCTTGTAGGCCTCCACATCCGTGAAGGTCCCGATATTGAGGGCCGCCACGATCCCGTTCTGCCGGTGGCGGTCGGCCCCCTCCTTCCCGGAGAGCGCGGGCTCCAGCAACGGGTTTGCCATCATCAGGCTGGTGAGGCACTCGAACAGCATGGCCAGGCCGGAGCCCTTGGGTCCCCCGAAGGGCATCAGGATGGTCGCCAGCTTCGGGTCGGTCGTCGGTCTGCCGTCCTTGTCGAGCGCCCAGTCGGGGGGAATTGAGACGCCCTTGTCAATGGCCAGGGACAGCTTGCCCCCGGCGGCGACGCTGGTCGCCATGTCCAGGAGGAGCGGGCGGCGCCGGTTCCCCGGCACCGCGATCGTGATCGGGCTGTTGTGCAGTCCGGCTGCCCTGGCGCCGTACGGGGCCATGTTCGGCGGATTGCAGACGATGGCAATCCCGGCCATGCCTTCCCGCGCCGCCATCAGGGAGTAGTACCCGATGGCCCCCTGGTGGGTGATGTTGCGAAGGAGGCCCCAGCCGATGCCCACCGCCCTGGCCTTCTCCATCACCCGCTTCATCGCCATGGTGGTCACCACGGGTCCGAAGGCGAGGTCCGCGTCGAGGAGCAGGGTGGCCGGCGTCTCGGTAATCACCTGAATGGTAGGTCGGGTTTTCATATGGCCCTTGTCCACGAGCTCGACGTACCAGGGAATCCGGAGGACGCCGTGAGAATCCACTCCGCGAAGGTTCGCCCAGACCAGGACGTCGGCGGACACCTCCGCCTCCTCGGGACGCCATCCCACCTTGACGAACACGTCCTTCGTGAATCCCTTCAATGCCTTCCAGTCCACGCGCACCTCGTGGGTTCCCATGGGTCTCCTTTCTCACGGCAATCGATCCGCTGCCGGAGGTGGATGGCGGCGGGCGGCGGAGGGCCGGACCGGTCAGCTTCGGGCGCAGCGGAAGCCGATGTAGACGCTCCGGTATCCGGGCTCGCCGAATTCACGGTTGGAAGCGCGCAGGTCCCACGGGTACAGGTCCCAGGAGCCGCCACGGAACACATGCCGATCCTGGGTGGAGGCACTCTCCCGCCCGTCCCTGGAGACGTACGGGTACGGCCGGTACAGGGTGCTCACCCACTCCCACACGTTCCCGGCCATGTCCAAGGCCCCGAAGGGTGAACCGCCGGTGGGGTAGGAGCCCACAGGGGCTGCGCCTTGGCTCCCGCGGTTGCCATCGAAGCGGGCGCGCCGATCATCCCAGGCATCCCCCCAGGGATACTTCCGGCCGTCGGTCCCCCGGGCCGCGTACTCCCACTCGGCTTCGGTCGGCAGCCGCTTGCCCGCCCAGCGGCAATAGGCCACGGCGACTCGCCAGGGGATGTTCACCACAGGGTACTGGTCCTTGCCTGCTTCCAGGACCCATCTGTCCCCTCGCGCCAGCCCGGAATCTCGAGCCACCTTTACAAAGCGGGCGAACTGGGCGTTGGTCACCTCGGCCCGGTCCAGCCAGAAGGCCGACAGGGTGACCGGGTGGGCCGGTCGCTCATCGTCTTCCCCATCGCCGTGGGTATCTCCCATCGCGAAGGTGCCCGCCGGGACATACACCATCTCGACCTCATCTGCTCCCCGGCGTTGGATCGCGCCGGGAGGCCTGGCACCCTCCGCGGACGTCTTCCTCCGAACTGCCTCGTCAGGGATCGTCCTGGCCTTCCCCGCTTCCGTTATCGGGGCCTGGGAGCTGGGTGGCGTCGTCGGTCGCTCCGGTATGCGGAATGCCCGGCCCCAGACTGCCAGGAGCACTGCCGCCACGGCGAGCGCCATGCCCCCCGCCACCATCGTGGGCCAGAGGAAGCGACGCGGGCGCGCTCCAGGGCGGGATGGCCGCCGAGCGGGCAATGGGACCGTCGTCTGCGTCGGGACATCGGCTGGGACAGAAACCGCTGGGCCTTCAACCGCCATGCGAAGATCCCGGGCCACCTCGGTGGCCAGGGCGTAGCGGGCGGCGGGGTCCTTGGCGAGAGCCTTCTGCAGGCAGGTCTCGAGCGCCGCTGGAAGCGTGGGATTGTGCCGCCGGAGGGGGATCGGTTCCTCGTGAAGAATGCGGTAGATGATCGTGCTCAGCGTCTCACCCTGGAACGCCCGTTCCCCGCTCAGGACCTCGTACAGGACGGCGCCAAGAGAGAAGATGTCCGAGCGTCCATCCAGCGTCAGTCCCTGCACCTGTTCTGGGGACATGTAGCTCGGCGTCCCGAAGGTCTGGCCCGCCTGGGTAGTGTCCGCGCCGGTGATGCGGGCAATGCCGAAGTCGGTAACCTTGACTCTCCCCTCGGCGCTCAGGAGGATGTTGGCGGGTTTGACGTCGCGGTGGATGATCCCGTGGCGATGGGCGTAATCGAGGGCGGATGCCACCTGCTCTCCGATGGCCAGGACCTCGTCCAGCGGAAGGGGACGGCGGGTGCGCAGGATCCGGTCCAGGGCGTGCCCCTGGACCAACTCCATCACCAGGAAGATCCGGCCCTGATCCTCCCCGACGTCGTGGATCGTCACGATGTTGGGATGCGCCAGGCGTCCGGCCGCGCGGGCTTCCCGCTGGAAGCGCTCCCGGTGCTGCTGAGCCTCTCCCGGATCCAGGCCGGGCGCGGTGGCGAGGACTTTCAGGGCGACCAGCCGATCAATCTGTGGGTCGCGGGCCTTGTAGACCACGCCCATGGCGCCGCGACCCAGCTCCTCCAGCAGCTCATACCGGCCCAGGTGTTCCAAGCGGTGAATCCCTCCCGGTCCCGCCGGTGGCAGGGTTACTTCTCCTCCTTGGCTTCCTTCGCCTCCACCTTGCCGGCGATGTAGGATCGGCCGACGTCCACGCGGACCTTGTCGGCGATCTCCAGCTTCACGATGTGATCGCCGCCGGCCACGATGGTGCCGTACAGCCCTCCGGTGGTCACCACGCGATCCCCGACCTTCAGGCTCTTCAGCATGTCCTGATGTTGTCGGGTCTTCTTCTGCTGCGGTCGGATTAGCAGGAAGTAAAAGACCGCAAACATCAAGATCAGTGGGACAAAGACGGAGAAGGATCCCCCTGGCGCACCACCCCCCGGGGCCGGTCCCAGGGCATAGGCCACATCAGCAAACATCGGCGTCGGTCTCCTGTTCCTCCTTCGAGGTTGATGGATCGGATGGCATCCGCGCCAGGCAGTCCGCCGTCCAGGCGGGAAAGGCGCCGGCCTGAATGGCCTGCCGGGCCTGGCGCATCAGGTCCGCATAGTAGTGCAGATTGTGGATCGTGTTCAAGCGAAGACCGAGGATCTCATCGGCGACGTACAGGTGGCGCAGGTAGGCCCGGGAGAAATGCCGGCACGTGTAACAGGCGCAGTCCGGATCCACGGGACGCTCGTCCCGGGCATAGGCGGCCCCCTTGATGTTGAGTCGGCCCGTGGCCGTGAAGAGCGTGCCGTTCCTGGCGTTCCGGGTGGGCAGGACGCAGTCAAACATGTCCACGCCGCGGGCGATGCCCTCCAGGAGGTCCCGGGGCGTCCCCACACCCATCAGATACCGTGGGGCAGCCTCGGGCAGGAGGGCCGTCGTATGGGCCACCACCGCGTTCCGCTGAGCCGGGGCTTCCCCGATCCCGAGGCCACCGATGGCGTACCCGGTAAAGCCGATCTGCCGGGTTGCCTCCGCCGAGCGGCTCCGGAGATCCCAGTGGGTCCCCCCCTGGATGACCCCGAAGAGGGCGGGTTCATCGCCGGGGTGAACGGTGCGACAGCGCCTCGCCCACCGGACGGTCCGTTCCATGGAGGCAGCGTGGTACTCGTATGGGGCCCCCTGCGGGGGACACTCGTCCAGGGCCACCAGGATATCGGCCCCCAGGGCGAGTTGGATCTCCACGGCCTTCTCGGGGGTGAGGAAATGCCGGGACCCGTCCAGGTGGGACTGGAAGGTGACGCCCTCTTCGGTGATCGTCCGCAAGGCGGCCAGGCTGAGGACCTGGTATCCCCCGCTGTCGGTGAGAACGGCCCGGTCCCACCCCATGAAGCGGTGCAGGCCGTCGAATGCCTTGATGACCTCGTGGCCGGGTCGCAGATACAGGTGATAGGTGTTGCACAGGATCAGCTCGAAGCCCTCGGCGTGCAGGTCCCGGGGATCCAGCGTCTTGACGGTGGCCTGGGTTGCGCACGGCATGAAGACCGGGGTCTCCACCGTGCCGTGGGATGTGGTGAGGCGCCCGCGGCGGGCACCCGTGGTCGTGTCGGCGGTCAGCAGTTCGAATCGCATCGGGCTGCGGAAGATGTCGATCGGCCGCGCGGCGCGCTAGAGGATGAGCATTGCATCGCCGTAGCTGTAGAAGCGGTAGCCGTGGGCGATCGCCTCGGCATAGGCTCGCCGGACGGATTTCAGGCCGGCAAAGGCGGCCACCAGCATCAGCAGCGTGGACCGGGGCAGATGGAAATTGGTCAACAGGCTATCCACCACCCGAAACCGATACCCGGGCGTGATGAAAAGGTCCGTCTCGCCGGCCCCGGCCCGGACCGTCCCGTCCGGGGCGGCCGCATGCTCCAACGTCCGCACGCTGGTTGTCCCGACGGCGACCACGCGGCGCCCCTCGGTCTTGGCGGCCTTGATGGCCAGGGCGGTGCCGTCCGGGATCGTGTAGCGTTCCGGCTCCATCCGATGGTGGGAGACGTCTTCCGCCCGGATGGGTTGAAAGGTGGCCGGCCCGACGTGGAGGGTCACCGGATGCACCAGGACTCCCATTGCACGGATCCGGTCGAGGAGCGTCGTGGTGAAGTGCAAGCCGGCGGTGGGTGCCGCGACCGCCCCTTCCTCCTGGGCATAGACCGTCTGGTACCGCTCCCGGTCCATCTCGAAGCCTGCTGCCTCCTGCCGGGTACCGCCCGGGTGGCCCCCTGCCCCCTCTCCTGCGCCACGCGCTATGCGCTGGGCGCTTCGCTTGATATAGGGCGGCAGCGGCATCACCCCATAGGAATGCAGGATCGCTCGCAGGTCCAGGTCGGCGGGCAGGCGAAGGATACGGCGACCGTGGATCCCCAGGTGGGTCACCGTGACCGCGAGGTGGCCGCAGGCCAAGAGCAGCTTGCGCCCGATCCGCGCGGGCTTGGCAGGTTTGACCAGCGCCTCCCAGGACTGCTCCCCCACCGGTTGGAGCAGCAGGACCTCGACCGACTTCCCGTCCTCGAAGACCCCGTAGAGTCGCGCCGGGATCACCCGGGTATCGTTGATGATCAACAGGTCGCCGGCCCGTAGATACTCGGGCAGGTCGGAGAATCTTCGGTGGTCTGTCTGCTCACTCCGCCGGTGGAGGATCAGCAGGCGCGACGCATCTCGATCCGCTGCCGGCTCTTGGGCGATCAGCTCAGCTGGCAGGTGGTAATCGAAGTCACTCAGGCGCATTCCTCAACCCAAGAGCGGTCGGCGGTTCGACCGTTCGGTCGTTCTCGAACCACCGGACTGCCGAACGCTGTTTGCTTACTGGCCCGTGAGGCCAGGAAGTTGGCGGATCTCCGCCAGCGGGTAATAGAACTTCAGGATCTCCCAGTACTGGCGACCCTGATCGGCCATCTCCTTGGCTCCCCACTGGCTCAGCCCCACCCCATGCCCCCACCCCCGGCCGACAAAGGTGAAGCCGCCCCCGTCCGCGCGGACTTCGAAATCGGTGCTGCGGATCACGTCGTTTCCCAAGATCTCGCGAAAGCGCCTCCCGTCCAGGGTGAGGGTGCCCCGGGAATGATAGACTGCCAGGCGGAGGATCCGCCCCGTGCGGCTTCGCAGGAGATCCTCGATGCGAAGGACGCGACCGACGGCATAGCCGAACCTCTGGAAGGCCTGTCCGAGTTGCTGGGCGGTGAAACGCTCCACCCACAACGCGTACGGGCAGGCAAGGCTGAAGTCGTCCTTGACCCCGAGGACGGTGTCAAAATTCGGCCCGAAGACATCCAGGGCATCCTCGGTGGCCCCGCCCGAGCACGAATGGTAAAAGGCGGCCATGGGCTGCCCCCCGAAGGTCAGGATCTGGCCCCGGGTGACCTGGACCGCCCAAGAGGTCCGGGCATCCTCGCCCGTGGCACCGCCGTACACCTGGGACGCCGTCGTCGCCCGCAGGTAAAAGAAGGCGCCGAGGTTCTGCTGCATCTGGTAGACCGCATAGGTCCGGGCCGCGATGGCCACGGCCTTCGCCGCTTCCCCGGGCCAGCCTGGCGGGATCTCGTCCTTGAGGACTCCGAGAAGGTATTCTTCCAGTTCCACCACGTTCACAGCCGCGAGGGAACCGTTCATGCGGGCGACCTCCAGGTACCCGCGATAGGTCTGGCCCTCCAGATCCACCGCGGCGGCGCGGCCCGGCCACACCGCCAGCGATGTCGCCGACGCTCCTGTCTCGCGAATCAGGACCGAGTGGCCACGGAGGATCAGGTGGAAGGGCTCGCTGCTCCCTCGATGGGCGAGGATGCGGCGTCCTTCCGCATCGGTGACGGTCAGCCCCCCGGCGCTGGCGACCCTCAGGGCCGTCCGGCCCTCCGCGACAAGGACGCGAACGGTCTGCGCCGCGGCAACCCCGAGGGACAGGTGCCACAGGAGGCACACGGCGAACGTCGTCCACGGAAGGCCCCGCCGCAGCCGGGCGAGTTGCTGTCGTCTCATCGGCGACCGAAGAGCGAAAAGAGCAGGGTCAGCAGGAGACTGAGCAGGATGCTGGTGGTGAGGGGGAAGTAGAAGCTCCAGTTTTCACGGCGAATGAGGATGTCCCCGGGCAGTCGCCCCAGGAACGGGATTTTCCCCGCCCACAGGAGCAGTCCGCCCAGGAGGGCCAGCACCACTCCGAAGATGATCAGCATTCTCGCCAGCGAATCCATGCCCGGAACCATCGCGCATACCCGCCCACCCCCTCCCCCTCCCTCCCCCTGTGGAGTAGGGACCCGACCTCCACAGGGGATGGTTTGGGTGGGGGTGAATCTGCGAAACCTGTGGTGATTGAGATCCCCTGTTTCACTGCGGGCCGCCCGACCACAGCTCTCCCTGGGGGCCCGAGGGCGGCGGGACCTGAAAGTGGGCATAGGCCAGTCGCGTGGCCGTTCGCCCCCGGGGGGTCCGCGCCAGGAAGCCGAGCTGGATCAGGAACGGCTCATACATGTCCTCGATGGTGTCCTTTTCCTCCCCGACGGCAACGGCCAGGGTCTCGATGCCCACCGGCCCGCCGGAGAACTTCTCGATGATGGTCTGGAGGATCCGCCGATCCATCTCGTCGAAGCCCCGCTCATCCACGTCCAGGCGGTTCAAGGCGTCGCGGGCCACACGCTGCCCAATCGTGCCGTCCCCCAGGACCTGGGCAAAGTCCCGGACCCTGCGCAGCAGACGGTTGGTCACCCGGGGCGTCCCCCGCGAGCGCTTGGCCAGCTCCTGCGCCCCTTCGGGCGTGACCGAGACATTCAGGATGGCGGCCGAGCGCGTCACGATCTTCACCAGGTCCGCCTCGGTGTAAAAATCCAGGCGTTGGACCACCCCAAAGCGATCCCGGAGGGGCGAGGTCAAGAGGCCGGCCCGCGTCGTCGCCCCGATGAGGGTGAAGTGGGGCAGGGTCAGCTTGTACGTCTGGGCGCTGGGTCCCTGGCCGATGATCAGGTCCAGCTTGTAATCCTCCATGGCAGGGTAGAGGGTCTCCTCTACGGTCGGGTTCAGGCGGTGAATCTCGTCAATGAAGAGGACGTCCCGCTCCCGCAGATTGGAGAGGATGGCGGCCAGGTCCTTGGGTCGCTCGATCACCGGACCGGAGGTGGGCCGGATGTTGACGCCCAGCTCCGAGGCGATGATGTAGGCCAGCGTGGTCTTGCCCAGACCCGGCGGCCCGTAGAACAGGACGTGGTCCAGCGCCTCGTTCCGGGCCCGGGCCCCCTGGATGAAGACACGCAGGTTGTCCTTCACCTTCTCCTGGCCGACATAGTCGTCCCACCGGGTCGGCCGGAGCGTCTGCTCGACCTGTTGATCCTCGGCCAGGCGCTGCCGGGTGGTGATGCGATCGGTCATCCTCTCGGCTCAAATCCCCTGGGCTGAACCCAGGGGTTTGGGGCTGGGCGATTGACGCTCCGTCGGGGTGAACCCGGCGGTTTCGCCATGGGACCATCTGCGTTTACTTGCATTCATTTGCGGTTACATCTCGTCCCGCCCTTAGCGGGATTCGCTGAGGGCGCGCAACGCGGCCTTGATCAGCTTTTCGAACACCGCGGCCGGCCCGAGTTCTCGGCGAGCTGCCTCCGCTGCCTTGACGGCCTCCTTTCGGTTGCATCCCAGGTTCACCAGGGCCGAGGTCACATCCTCGAGCGCCCGGTCCAGCGCCGGCGGCGGGCCGGCCGGGGCCGTCGGCGTCGCTGCCAGCCGCGCGCTTCCCACCTTCTCCCGCAGCTCCACCACCAGCCGCTCGGCCAGCTTCTTCCCCACGCCGGGGACCGCTCGGAGGCGCGTCACGTTCCCCGCGGACAGGGCGGGCACCAACTCGTCCACCGAGATGCCCGAGAGGATGTTGGTGGCCAGGCGCGGCCCGATGCCCGCCACGCCCTGCAGGAGTTCAAAGAGCGTCTGCTCATCGCGCGTGTGGAACCCATAGAGCTGGATGGCATCCTCACGAACGTGGGTGTGGGTGTAAAGGAACACCTCTCCCGGAACGTCGGGCAACTGGTAGAAGGTGGAAAGGGGGATCGAGATCTGATACCCGACCCCGTTCACGTCCACCACCACCCGATGGGGCTCCTTGCTGGCCAGGCGACCCCGGATCTGGGCAATCATCTCAACGTTCCCGCAACCGCGCCTTCAGCGCGGCCGTGTGCTGGTGGCAGATAGCCACAGCGAGGGCGTCGGCGGCGTCGGCCGGGGAGGGCGTCTCCGCCAGGCCCAAAAGCACCCGGACCATCTCTTGGACTTGCCCCTTGACCGCCTGGCCGTAGCTGGTGACCGCCTGCTTCACCTCCCGGGCCGAGTACTCGTGGACCTCGACCCCGGCTTGGACCAGGGCCAGCAGGATCACACCCCGCGCCTGGCCGAGCCTCAGGGCACTCTGGACGTTCCGGGCGAAGAAGACCGCCTCAACCGCGGCGCAGTCGGGCTGGCTCCGGACCAAGAGGGACTGCACTTCCTGGTGAATGCGGAGGAGCCGCTGGGTGAAAGGGAGACCGGCCTGGGTGGTGACGGTACCGAAACCGACGGCGCGGAGGGTGCTGCCCCTGAGATCCACGAGGCCGTAGCCCGTGGTCACGATCCCGGGATCAATGCCTAACACGCGCATGCGGGACAGCGGATGCCCGATGCGGGACGGAGGCGCGCTGGCTGGCGACTGGATCCCCTCGGGCGTCCGGCGTCAGGCATCGGTCATCCATTCTCCAGACGTTCCGACCAGCGCACCCCCGCGACGCTCACTCCCCGGCGAAGCCGTTGGTCCTTCTCGGGCTGTCCGGGCGACGCAGGGCAAGTCGGAACGGCAGCGGGGGCCTCAGGCGGTCATCGCCGCCATGATCTCTTCGGGGATGTCGAAGTTGGCATACACGTGCTGGACATCGTCGTGCTCTTCCAGCTCCTCCATCAGGCGCAGCATCTGCTCGGCCGGCTTCCCCTCGAGTTTCACGCTGCTCTTGGGGACCATGGTGATCTCGGCGGAGAGGGGCTGGATCCCGCTCTTGACGATGGCGTCCCGCACCTTCTCGAAGTCCCTGGGCACCGTGGTCACGACATAGACGCTCTCCTCGCGCCGCAGGTCCTCCGCCCCGGCCTCCAGGGCGACGGAGAGCAGCCGGTCCTCCTCCACCTTGGCGGCATCCACCTGGATGTGGCCCTTCTTCTCGAACAGGAAGCCGACGCACCCGACTTCCCCCAGGCTCCCGCCGTTCTTGGAGAAGAGCTTGCGGATCTCCCCCACGGTGCGATTCTTGTTGTCAGTCATGACTTCCACCAGGACGGCCACGCCCCCGGGCCCGTACCCTTCGTAGCTGATCTCTTCGTAGCTGACACCCTCCAGCTCGCCCGTGCCCTTCTTGACGGCCCGCTCGATGTTCTCCGCGGGCATATTCACGGCCCTGGCGGCCTGAATGGCGGTGCGCAGGCGCGGGTTCCCCCCCGGGTCGCCCCCGCCCACCCGCGCCGCCACTGTAATCTCGCGAATGATCTTGGTGAAAACGCGGCCCCGCTGCGCGTCCACCTTGGCCTTCTTGTGCTTGATGCCAGCCCACTTGCTGTGTCCAGACATGACGCCACCCCCCATGAATTCAAAACAAAAATTACCATAGGGGCGCAAAGGTTGCCAAGGAAAAACTCCCCGGTGGGCCCAGCGGAGGTGCCAGATCAGGGGATCAGGCGACCAGTCCGTCAGCGGGGGCACGCCGACCCCCCGCGAGATCCAGCCTGGACCGAGAGGTCGGAGGCTCATGGATATGGGCGACGGGCCGGCCGAGGCGGGCGCGCGCGGCCGACAGCTACCAGAAGACGACCTTGAATGCCAGGTGCTTGCCGATCTCTGCGAAGTCCTGTCGGTTGCAGGTGATCAGCCTGGCCCCGGAATCCCCGGCGGAGAGGGCGATCAGGGTATCGAACGCCAAATCCCTCCCCTTGTTGGCATCGTACCCTTTTCTTGCTCCGATGCGGGCTAGGATTTCTGCTGACCTAATCCAGTGCCTTTCACCCGGTGTGAGGATCCGCACTTTCCTGGCCAGCTCCCCGACGAATCGAAGCTCCAGAGGGGTCCGTGCAGCGCGGCAAAGTTCGTGGAGCACCACTGCTGAGCAACCTACGATCCACGGCGAGCGCAGAAGGGCCCACCTGAAGCGCCCCGTGCGGAAGTTCTCGATGTAAACCGACGGGTCCAGTACGGCCAGGTTAGGGGTTGGCAAAGGGGGTCTTCCGGCCGACACCACTATCCTTCCGGATGATGGCATCGTGGGTGGCCTTCTCAGTGGCCAGGGCTAGTGCCCGCTCGATAGCTTCCTTCACCGTCTCGGCCCCTAGGGCCCTTCCAGCTCGGGCCAACCGATCCTTGTTCAGCCGAACCGTGACCTGCACCTTGGCCATAACGCCTCCTCTCTTGTCATGCACAATAACCAGAAGTGTAAGACAATGTCAGGCCCCCTACACACCCTCATCGTGGGCTACGGCTTTTGCCCGTCTCCCTCCGGCATCCCGGCGAATCGCCTTGACAGGGGTGGGGGGCAGGCCTATATATACCGGCAGATCCATCCGTCGGGAGTACATCGCGATCCTCGCGGGGGCGGAGATGAGAAAGTCCTAACGAGGGACGATCCCTGGGATCGTCTTTTGTTAGGGCTTTTTGTTTCTAACAGAGCGCATTGAGCCGGGGCAGGGAGCGGGGGCAGACCCTCGGAGGTCCGAATGACAAGCCAGCATGCACGGTTCTTCGAGCGCTTGAAGACATTCCCGGTGATCGCCGGCCTGCGGGATGCGGTCGGCGTCGAGGCGGCCATCCAGCAGGGGGTCGGAGTCCTGTTCATCATTGGGGGTGACATCTTTGCCCTGCAGGACAGCGTGGCGAAAGTCCATGCCCAGGGACGCCTGATCCTGGCGCACGTGGACCTGATCAAGGGGGTTGGGCGCGACGAGGCGGGCGTCCGCTTCCTCGCGAAGCACGTGGGGATCGACGGGATCATGACCACCCGCGCCAACCTGATCAGTCCTGCGAAGCGGGAAGGATTGATCGCGGTTCAGCGGCTGTTTCTCCTGGACTCGGAGTCGCTCGTGGCCGGCCTGCCGACGGTGGAGAAAGCCGCTCCCGATGCACTCGAACTGCTGCCGGGGGTCATCGTTCCGACCGTCGCCCAGGACCTCGCGCAACGCGGAAAGCTCCCGCCCCTGATCGCAGGGGGGTTGATCCGGACCCGGGCCCAGGTGGATGCCATCCTGGCCAGCGGGGCGGTGGGAGTCTCGACCAGCGAGCAGAGTCTCTGGGGGTACACGCGGGCCGAGGCCCCTGGGTCGCCGGCTCCTCCGAAGGCGGTCAGGACCCCCAGCAGTATCGCGGGGCCTCGCCCGGCGGGTGTCGGCAGGACAGAGCGAAAGACGCGATGACTCGTCGGCTCGACAGCATCCACGGAGACACCCTCGACGTCGTCGTGATCGGCGGCGGCATGGCCGGGTCCGGCATTGCCCGGGACGCCGCCCTCCGGGGGTACCGGACCCTCCTCCTGGAGCGGAAGGACTTCGCCTTCGGGACCACCAGCCGCTCTTCGAAGCTGATTCACGGCGGCCTACGCTACCTCGAGCTGTTCGACTTTGGCCTTGTCCGGGAGTCCCTGAGGGAGCGGGAACGCCTGCAGCGCCTGGCTCCCCATCTGATCCGCCCCCTGCCCTTCGTCGTGCCCGTGTACCGCGGGGCGAAGCGGGGGATGATCACGGTTCGCGTCGGAATGAAACTCTACGACCTGCTGACCCCCGGCAAGCGAACCGAGCACTATCGGACCATGTCGCGGGAGGAGACCCTGCGGCACGAGCCGCATCTTGAACCCCGGGATCTCCTGGGCGCGGGGTTCTATTTCGACGATCTGCTGCTCTTTCCCGAAAGGCTCTGCCTGGAGAACGCGCTGTCGGCCCGCCGCTGGGGGGCCTCGGTGTTCAACTATGCGGAGGTGACCGGGATACAGCGCCAAGCGCCAAGCGCCAAGCGCATAGAGTGGGAAGTTGAGGCGAGGGATGCGCTCACCGGGGAAGTGGCGCGGGTGACGGCGAGGGTGGTGATCAACGCCACCGGCCCATGGGTGGATCAGGTCCGCCGGTTGGCCGGTGTGGATCAAGGGGGCCGCTGTGTTCGCACTACGAAGGGAATTCACCTGCTGCTTCCCCGGATCACCGATCACGCGGTGTATATCGCCGCCAAGCGGGACGAGCGGATGTTCTTCGTCATCCCCTGGCGGGAGTTCTCGCTGGTGGGGACGACCGATACCGACTTTGAGGGGGACCTGGACCGCCTGGCAGCCACCCGAGAGGAGGTTCAGTACCTCCTCCAGGAGACGCGGCGCGTCCTGCCGTCCGCCCGCGTCCGCGAGGATGAGATCGCCTACACGTATGCCGGCGTGCGCCCCCTGGCCTTCGAGGAGGGGAAGTCCGCGTCGGCGGTCTCCCGCGAGCACAAGGTGATTCCCGAGGGCGAGGCGGGGACCTTCCTTTCCATCACCGGAACGAAGCTCACCTGCTACCGGAGCCTGGCGCAGGAGGCGGTGGATCGCATCGGCCGCCTGCTGAGCCGCCCGGTGCCCTGCCGGACCCATGCCCTGGCCCTGGACGGGTCTGACGGCGACGGGACGGTGGAGGTCCGGCTGTGGGCGGATGTCGGGGACCTGAGCCGGCGGAGCGGCCTGGAGCCGGCGCAGATTCAGAGCCTGCTGGAGACCTACGGCCGCCGCTTCACGACCGTCCTGGAGATCGCCGCACGGGCGCCGGAACTCCGCGAGCGCCTGTGTAAGCGGAATCCAGATATCCGGGCGCAGCTTTGGTACGCGGTGGAGCACGAGCAGGCCGAGACCCTTGCCGATTTTCTGCTCCGTCGGACCGGGATCGGGACCGGCCCCTGCATGGGCAAGGACTGCTGCGAGCAGATCGCCCGATGGATGGGGGAGGCCCGGGGGTGGGATCGCACCCGGGTGGACCGGGAGATCCGGGAGTATCTGGACGAGATCGCGCTGGGGCAACGCTTCCGCCAGACGTGAAAGCGCTCAGCAATCAGCCATCAGTTATCGGCTCGGAGCGGCGGTGAAGGCGGATTTCTCACCGCTGACAGCCGCAGGAACAAGTCGCTCGGAATCCGGGATGGGAGAAACGGTCTGATGTCGGACTCGACAGCCGTGGTAGCGCACCAGCGGCTTTCCCTCCGCGGCGATGCGCTCGTGGCCACCTGGCGCCTTCGCCTCCGCGGGGGAGGGCCGTACCTGTACCTCCTGCCGTCCCTTGCCTTCCTCGTCCTCTTCACCTACTACCCCATGGGGTTCTCGGCCTACCTCAGCCTCTTTCGCTGGAACGTCCTGAACCCCGAGCGGATCTTCGTGGGCCTGGAGAACTACTTCCACCTCTGGGGAGAGCCGCTCTTCTGGCTGGTGCTCCGGAACAACCTGTTTTACGCGCTGGGGACGATTCCCACCACCATGGCCCTGGCCCTTTTCCTGGCCGTCCTGGTCAATCAGAAGCTAGGGCCCGCCCGCAGCGTCTACCGGGTGGCCCTGTTCTATCCCACCATGATCCCCATGGTGGCGGCGGCCATGCTGTGGGTCTGGATCTTCAATCCGGGGATCGGCCTCTTCAATTACTACACCAGCTTTCTGAGGGTGCCCCGCATCGAGTGGCTTTACGACCGGCACTGGGCCCTGCCGGCCATCATCATCATGAGCATCTGGAAGAACTTCGGCTACTTCATGCTCATCTACCTGGCGGCGCTCCAGGGGATCCCGGCCGATCTGTATGAGGCCGCGGACATCGAGGGGGCGGGGGCGTGGCGGCGCTTCTGGGCGATCACGTTCCCGCTGCTCACGCCGGCGAGCCTATTCGTTTTTGTGGTGGCCATCATCTCCTCCTTTCAGGTCTTCGACCAAGTCTTCGTCATGACCCAGGGCGGACCAGCGGACCAGACCAACGTGCTCACCTTTTTCATCTATCAGAATGCCTTCCGCTTCTGGGACATCGGGATGGGAGCCACCCTGACGACCATCTTCGTGTGCCTGCTGCTGGTGCTGATCGTCGTGGTGTTCCGGTACGTGGGGCGACACGTGTACTACGAGGCCGACTGACCCACAAACACAGCAAATTCAAATTTCAAACCGACAATGGGAAACCGATCAATGGGAGGCAAGGAAGCGACACCGCGCGAACAGATGACCGGTTGTCAGTTGTCGGGTGTCAGTTTTCAATTGGGATCAGGTGGACAATAGCATGGCCGTGGGCGAGCAGGTGCGGATCTGGAACCGGCGCTACGAGCTGAGCCGCTTGGCCACGCACCTGACCCTGGGGCTGTTTGCCCTGGTCACGGTGACGCCATATCTGTGGCTGCTGTCCACGTCCCTCAAGCTGCGGACCGAGGTGTTCACGCCCACCCCCAAATGGATCCCGTGGCCCATCAACCTCGACAATTACGCCGAGATCTTCGACCGGGCCCCCTTCGGGATGTTCCTGGTCAACACGATCATCGTCGTGACCGGGATCCTGGCGGTGCAACTGGTGACCATCACGCTGGCGGCGTATGTCTTCGCCCGGCGGAAGTTCCGGGGAGCGGACGTCCTGTTCCTACTGTTCCTCATTCAAATGATGATCCCGATCCACGCCACGTTCCTTCCCAACTTCCTCACCCTCCGGAACCTGGACCTGCTCAACACCCGGGTGGCCATGATGCTGCCCTTCTTTGCCAGCGGCTATGGGACCTTCCTGCTGCGGCAGGCGTTCAAGCAGATCCCTCGCGACCTGGAGGACGCGGCGGTCATCGACGGCTGCGGCGGGCTCCGGTTCCTGTGGCACGTCCTAATCCCCCTGGCAAAGCCGACCCTGGTGGCCTTTGCCCTGATCAGCCTGGTGAGCCACTGGAACGATTACCTCTGGCCCCTGATCGTGACCGACACGCCGGACGTCCGCACCCTGACCATCGGGCTGGGGATGTTCGTCCAGCAAGAGAGCGGTGCCGACTGGACCCTGCTCATGGCGGCCACGGCCTTCGTCACCGCGCCGCTGATGGGCATCTTCCTGGTGTTCCAGCGAAAGTTCATCGAGAGCTTCATGTTCTCCGGACTCAAGGGCTAACGCTTCAATGACCAATGACCAATGAGCCAATGACCAATGTGAGATGGGTCATGAACGATGAAAGGAGGGGCACCATGAGACGGCGATGGGTGGTGGGGCTACTGACCTTGGTGGTGGGGATGGCCTTCGCGGCCGGGCCGGCGGATGCGGGCACCAAGCTGATCCGGCTGACCTTCTACTATCCGGTGGGGGTGGCCGGGCCGCTGGCCAAGGTCATCGGCGAGATGACCGACAAGTTCAACAAGGACAACCCGGGAATCGAGGTCGTCCCGGTCTACTCCGGCGACTACGATCCCACCCTCCAGAAGGTGCAGACGGCGGTCATGGCCGGCAATCCGCCCGATATCTTCATCGTGGAGATCTCGGAGCTGCCGACCCTGCTGGCCATGAACGCCATCATTCCCCTGGACGACTACGTGAAGAAGGCGGAGGCGGGGAAGTACTGGGACGACTTCTTCCCGGCCTTCCGGGAGAACAGCGTGGTGAAGGGGAAGATCTGGTGGATTCCGTTCCAGCGAAGCACCCCGGTCTTCTACTGGAACAAGGAGCTCTTCAAGAAGGCGGGCCTGGACCCCGAGCGCCCGCCCCAGACCTGGGCGGAGCTGAAGGAGACGGCCAAGAAGCTCACCGTCCGCGAGGGGAACGAGGTGAAGCAGTGGGGCGTCACGGTTTCGGGGGGCTGGAACGACTGGCTGTTCGAGGCCTTCGTCCGGCAGAACGGCAGCTGGCTCATCAATCCCGAGGGGACCAAGGTCAACTTCGACTCCAAGGAGGCGGTGGAGGCCCTGGAGTTCTGGGTGGACCTGATGTACAAGGAAAAGGTGGGCCCGCCGCACTCCACCTGGGGCTCGACCCCACCGGATTTCGTGGCCCAGCGGACGGCGATGCTCTATCACTCCACGGGGATCCTGACCTTCCTCCGCAACTCCGCAAAGTTCGACTTCGGCGTGGCCTTCATGCCCAAGAACAAGACCTTCGGCGCCGAGGTGGGAGGGGGCAACCTGGCCATCTCCCGCAAGATCCCCAAGGAGCGCCAGGATGCCGCCTGGAAATTCATCGAGTGGATGACCTCCAGCGAGAATGCCGCCCAGTGGAGCATTGCCTCGGGCTACGTGGCCACGCGGAAGTCCGCCTACGACGTCCCGGCCATGAAGGAGTTCGCAGCCAAGGATCCCCGCTATCTGGTGGCCCGGGAGCAGCTCCGGTACGCGGCCGGGAAGATGATGGCGCCCAACTTCCAGAAGATCCGGGAGATCCTGAAGAAGCAACTGGATGACGCCGTGGACGGCAAGGTCAGCCCGAAGGAGGCCATGGTCACGGTGCAGAAGCAGGTGGAGACGGTGATCAAGCGGTAGCGGTTTTTGGGGGGCGGTGGGGGAAGGGCCTGTGGTATAGTGCCGCCATGGGCACCCACCGCCTCCGGCTGGTCTATCTTTTTCTCATCGGAACGGTCGCCAATCTCCCAGGATTGCAGGGGAGGGAGGCGATAGGTGCGACTGCGGACAGCATGGGAACTCGCCCACGACGCTTGGAAGTCCATGCCCATCGTGGGGCGTCCGGCCTGGCCCCCGAGAACACCCTGGCCGCCTTCCGGAAGGCCCTGGAGCTGGGTGTGGATGGCCTGGAGATGGACCTCCGGGTGACACGAGATGGTGTCGTGGTTGTCATCCACGACGAGACCCTGGAACGCACGACCGATGGGCGGGGGAGCGTCGGTGAGCTTACGCTCGGGGAGGTGAAGCGGTCGGATGCGGGAGCCAAATTCGCCCCCGCGTTCCGAGGAGAGCGGATCCCGACCCTGCGGGAGGTCATCGAGCTGGTCAAGGCGATGGGGGACACGCGGATCCGGCTGGACCTGGAATTGAAGTACCGTCCGGACCATCCGGGGGAGCCCAAGGACTTTGAGGAGCGGGTCCTGGAGATATTGCGGGAGACAGACTTCGTCGAGCGGGTGAATGTCATCTCCTTCCACCACCCGTCCCTCACCAAGGTGAAGGCCCTGGTGTCGGGAATCCGGACGGGACTGCTGGCGGGAGGTGACAAGGCGCCGCCGGATCCCGTGGCCCTGGTTCGGAGGTATCAGGCGGACTATTACTCCCCCAGCCGCCGCCATGTGACACCCGAGGCGGTGGCGGCATTACACCAGGCGGGCATTCCCATCGTGCCCTGGACCGTCAACGAGACGGCGGAGATGCGACGGCTCATGGCGCTGGGGATCGGGACGTCGGCGGGGGATGGCATCGCCACGGACTTTCCAGACCGCCTGTTGAATCTCCTGAGTGGTCGTGGAGAACGCAGGCCCTAGTCACTATAGAAGGAGGAGACAGTCATGGTAGGGGCGCTTGGTTTCCGAAAACTGGCCACCTTGGCCATCGGTATCGTCGTGATCCCGACTCTCTTCGCCATACCTGCGCAGGCCCAGCAGAAGGTCCAGGTCGAGTTCTGGCATGGCCTCACCCAGCCGCTGGGCGGGCTCTTGGAGAATGTGGTAGCGGGGTTCAATGCCTCCCAGGACAAATACCAGGTCAATGCCACCTTCAAGGGCAGCTACCCCGAGACGATGGTGGCCGCCATTGCCGCTTTCCGCGCGGGGAACGCGCCGCACATCGTGCAAATGTTCGAGGTGGGCACGGCCACCATGATGGCAGCCCGCGGCGCCATCAAGCCGGTTCACGAGCTGTCGAAGGAGACCGGCGTCCCTATTGATCCCAAGAACTACGTCGGCGGTGTGCGGGGATACTACAGCACGTCGGACGGCAAGCTGGTCTCCATGCCGTTCAACAGCTCGACCCCCATCGCCTGGTACAACAAAGACGCCTTCAGGAAAGCGGGGCTGGATCCGGAGAAGCCGCCCCGGACATGGGAGGAGACCTGGGCCGCGGCGCGCAAGATCGTGGCGACCAAGGCGGCTCCCTGTGGCTACACCATGGCCTGGCCGACCTGGACCCAGTACGAGAATTTCAGCGCCATCCACAACGTGCCGCTTGCGACCAAGGCCAACGGGATGGACGGGATGGACACCGAGTTGAAGATCAACAGCCCGCTGCACGTCAAGCACCTGGAGCATATGATCACCTTGCAGAAGGAGGGGGTCTTCAAGTACGGCGGACGGGACGGCAAGGCCGATGCCCTGTTCCCCTCGGGCGAGTGTGCCATTTTCCACGGCTCCTCCGGCATGCGGGCCCGCGTCATCCGCGAGGCAAAGTTCCAGTGGGGCGTGACAATGCTGCCGTACTACAAGGGCACCCCGAACGCCCCGAAGAACTCCATCATCGGTGGGGCCAGTTTTTGGGTCATGACCGGGCCGAAGCGCACGGCCGACGAATACAAGGCGGTGGCGGAGTTCTTCAGCTACCTCAGCCGGCCGGAAGTGGATGCCAAGTGGCACATGGACACCGGCTATGTGCCCATCACCTTGGCCGGGTTCGCCGTGGCCTCCGGGCAGGGCTACTACGTCAAAAATCCTGGTGCGGACATCCCCTTCCGGCAGCTCACGTTGACCGAACCCACCGAGAACTCGCGCGGCCTCCGGCTGGGTAACATGCCGGAGATCCGCGTGGTGATCCAGGAGGAGATGGAGAAGGCCTTCCAAGGTCAACAGACGGCGAAGCAGGCGTTGGACAACGCCGTGCAGCGCGGCAACGCCATCCTGCGGAACTTCGAGCGGACCAGCCGCCAGTAGCTCACCCCCCTCACCCTACGCTCTCCCCACCCGGAGGATACCCGGTGGGGAGAGGGTGAGGGAGAGGGGTGCGGATCTCTGCGGGGTTCGCGCTCTCGGACCGCGGTCATCAGATTTTCCCCGCGCAGGAGCCGCGAATGCGCCGGCGCGTCATCTTTCCGAACAAAGTTCTCCCGTATCTGCTACTCGCCCCCCAGCTCGCCATAACGGTCGTCTTCTTTTTCTGGCCGGCCGCCCAGGCGATTTACTATGCTGTTCTCCTCCAGGATCCCTTCGGCCTGCGCACCCAGTTTGTCTGGCTGGAGAATTTCCGGGTCATCCTCACCGACCCCCTGTATCTTGGGTCGGTCCAGGTCACGACGGTTTTTTCCATGGCCGTGGCGGCCCTGTCCATGGGCGTGGCGCTGCTGTTGGCGGTGATGGCGGACCAAAAGATCCGCGGGACGCGCGTCTACCGAACGCTCCTCATGTGGCCGTACGCGGTGGCCCCCGCTGTGGCCGCCAGCCTCTGGCTGTTTATCTTCCATCCGGACATCGGGGTCATCGGCCGGGGGCTGAACAATCTAGGGATCCATTGGGACTACAAGCTCAACGGACACCAGGCGCTCTTGCTGGTCATCCTGGCTTCCTCGTGGAAGCAGGTGAGCTACAACTTCCTTTTTTTCCTCGCGGGTCTCCAGGCCATCCCCCGCTCGGTTGTGGAGGCCGCCTCCATGGACGCCGGCCTCGGGCGCACCTTTTGGAGCATCATCTTCCCCCTGCTCTCGCCGACCACCTTCTTCCTGCTGGTGGTAAACGTGGTGTACGCCTTCTTCGACACCTTCGGTGTGATCCACGCGCTCACCGACGGCGGCCCGGCCAAGGCCACCGAGACTCTGATCTATAAGGTCTACACCGATGGCGTCATGAACCTCGACCTGGGCGGCTCTTCGGCCCAGTCGGTCATCCTGATGGGGGTTGTCATCACCCTCACCGCGCTGCAATTCCGCTTCATCGAGCGGAAGGTCCACTACTGATGGCCAAACCCAGGCGCCGCGAGAGCTGGCTCCCGCATTTCATCCTCTGCCTGGGGGTGGTGGTCTTCGCCTTCCCCATCTACTTCGCCCTAATCGGTTCCACCCATGACGCCGCTACCATCGCCACCGGCCGGATGCCGCTCCTCCCCGGCCCGCACGGTCTGGAGAATTATACGCACGCCTTGACGAGCGGTACGGGATTCCGTGTGTCGGGGAGCCCGGTCCGAAGGCTCCTACTCAACAGCCTCATCATGGCGGTGGCCATCGCTATCGGGAAGATCGCCATCTCGATCATCTCGGCCTATGCGGTGGTCTTCTTCAACTTCCCGTTGCGGATGTTCTTTTTTTGGATGATCTTCGTGACCCTGATGCTCCCGGTAGAGGTGCGCATCATCCCCACCTACAAGGTCGTGACCGATCTGGGCATGGTCAACACGTACAGCGGTCTCACCGTGCCCTTGATCGCCTCCGCCACGGCAACCCTGCTGTTCCGGCAGGTGTTCCTCACCATCCCTGACGAGCTGGCCGAGGCAGCCAAGATCGACGGGGCAGGGGCGCTCCGATTCTTCTGGCGGATCGTGCTCCCCCTGTCCCGCACGAACGTCGCGGCCCTGTTCGTCATCCTGTTCATCTACGGCTGGAACCAGTATCTCTGGCCGCTGCTGATTACCACCAGCCGGAGCATGGAGACGATCGTCATCGGCATCGTCAAGATGATCGGGACCAGCGAGGCGCAGACCGACTGGAACCTGATCATGGCGACGGCCGTTCTGGCCATGCTGCCGCCGGTGGCGGTCATCCTGTTCATGCAGCACTGGTTCGTGAAGGGCCTCATCGAGACCGAGAAGTAGGCGACCTGGCATCCCGGCAATCGGGCAATCTGGCAATTGGGCGACCGGCCAGATTGGTTCCCGGTTGACGGTGCGAGCGGGGGTATGCAATTGTAAACACGTGAATAAACAAGGGAAATCATGAGGCGGCTGACCGTTTCTGTACATGGCGAAGTGATGGATGAGCTGAGGGCAATCGCCCGCCGCAGAGGCCTGAGCTTGGCGCAGATCACCCGGGAAGCACTGGCTGCGTACGTGTCCCGCGAGCCGGGTAGGCGCACGCCATTGAGCCTGGCAGGCATCGGGCGGAGCGGCCGAACGGACGTTGCCGAGCAAGATGAGGAGCTCCTGATGAAAGGATTCAGATATTCACGTCTGACGACCTCTGCGGCATTGTTGCATGCATCCAGAGTAACCGGAGGTAATGCGGATGGCTGAATCCGGAGCCTTGCGCGAGGCCAGCCGGTTCGTGGACTTCCTGCTGAGCAGGCCTGTGGCAGCGAAGGTGGCCAAGGTGCTTGTCTTCGGAAGCGTGGTAAAAGGGGGAGCGACGGCCGACAGCGATGTGGACATCCTGATCGTTCCGCTGAACGGCGATGCGGTGGCAGAGCTGATTGACGATGCCCTCCTCGATTTCCACGGGCAAAGTGCCGCCCCACTGGAGGTGGTGACCTGCGCCCTCTCCGAGATCCTGCCCCCCACGGACTACTTCCTCTTCAATGTCATGCGATACGGGAAGGAGATCTATTCCATGCCTCAGGACGAAATCAAGCGGGCTGCAGCGCGAGATCTGGCTGCGCTGGCACGGGAGTACCTTGAGGCCTCTGAAGAAGCGCTGGAGAGGGGACGCCATCGGCTGGCCGCGGATGGCGGGTATAATGCAGCCGAACTCGCGGCGAAGGCGCTCATCCTGCTGAAAGTCGATGATCTGCCCGGATCTCACGGGAGGATCGTGCAGCTCTTTGGATCCCTCTACGTGCAGTCGGGGGAGGTGGATAGGGAAATTGGGAGACAGTTAAACACGGCGCTGCGTCTCCAGAATCTTGCGCGGTACCGCTACGACGCGATCGTGAGCAGACAGGACGCGGAGGCTGTGCTTAGCCTGGCGAAACAGCTCCTGGCTCGCCTGGAATCACAGGCGGGACCGTGAGTTCCGATGGATACGTACATTCTGGCGCTGGATCAGGGGACGACAAGTTCGCGGGCGATCCTGTTCGACCGGGCGGGGCACGTGGTATCGGTGGCGCAGCGGGAGTTCCGGCAGATCTATCCCCAGCCGGGCTGGGTGGAGCACGACCCCCTGGAGATGTGGGAGAGCCAGCTCGCCGTGGCCCGTGAGGCCATCGCGGCCGCGGGAGTGGGGGCCGCACAGGTCGCGGCCATCGGCATCACGAACCAGCGCGAGACGACCATCCTGTGGGACCGGGCCACGGGGACGCCTGTCCACAACGCCATCGTCTGGCAATGCCGGCGTTCCGCGGGCCTCTGCGATGCCCTGAAGGCCGCTGGCTGGGGGCGGCAGGTCCGGGAGCGGACCGGCCTCGTGATCGACGCCTATTTTTCGGGGACGAAGATCCAGTGGCTCCTGGAGAACGTCCCGGGCCTGCGGTCCCGGGCGGAACGCGGCGAGGTCTGCTTCGGCACCGTGGACTCGTGGCTCGTCTTCAAGCTGAGCGGCGGGAGGGCCTGGGTGACCGACTACAGCAACGCCTCCCGCACGATGCTCTACAACATCCATCGGCTCGCCTGGGATCCCGACCTGTGCCAGGCGATGGGCGTCCCCCGGCCGATGCTGCCGGAGGTGCGATCCTCCAGCCACCTCTATGCCTGGACGGCGGCCGACCTTCTGGGAGCGGAGGTGCCCATCGGCGGCATCGCCGGAGACCAGCAGGCCTCGCTCTTCGGCCAGGCGTGCTACGATCCCGGCACCGCCAAGAACACCTATGGGACCGGCTGCTTCCTCCTCGTCCACACGGGGGAACGGCCCGTGGCCTCCAGTACCGGGCTGTTGACCACCATGGCCGCCAGCCCCGAAGAAGACCATCCGGAGTACGCCCTGGAAGGAAGCATCTTCATCACCGGGGCGGCGATCCAGTGGCTGCGGGACGGGCTGCAGGTGATCGCCACCTCGGCCGAGTCGGAGCGGATCGCCGCCTCTGTTCCGGACACCGGGGGAATATATTTCGTGCCGGCCTTTGTGGGGCTGGGGGCGCCCCACTGGGACATGTACGCTCGGGGTACCATCCTGGGGATCACGCGGGGCACCACGCGGGCGCATCTGGTGCGGGCCGCGCTGGAGGCCATCGCCTACCAGACGCGGGAGGTCCTGGAGGCGGCGAGGGCCGACGCCAATCTCAGCCTCACGGAACTGCGGGTGGACGGCGGGGCCACGGCCAACAACCTGCTCATGCAGTTCCAGGCGGACATCCTGGGAATGCCGGTGGTGCGGCCAATGGTGAAGGAGACGACGGCGCTGGGGGCCGCCTATTTGGCCGGCCTGGCTGTCGGCTACTGGACGAGCCGGGGCGAGATCGAGGTGAACTGGGCCGCCGACCGCCGATTCCTTCCCGGCATGGACGGTGCCAGGCGAGAGGAGCTGTATGCGGGATGGCGGCGGGCCGTGGCGCGGGCGGGCGGGTGGGCGGCCCAGGAACCAACTCTACCGAACGCTTGACACCTTTACCGCCTCAACATAGACTCAGCCGCGGTTGACGTGGGTTGAACCGTCACAGTCGCGGAGGGCAGAGATCCGGAGAACGCCCCGGCGAGAGACGGAAGGTCGAGACGGTCCTTCGCCGGGGCTTTGCATCTGTAACGGGCGAGGGGTCCTGGAAGGAGGAACGCGATGAGCCGACGATGGAAGGTCCTCGGGGCGGTACTGGTGATTATCCTGATGCTATCAAGTCCAGTCGCCGCGCAGGTGAAGATCAAGCTATGGCACGCCATGGGGGGTGCGCGATATGACGCAATCACCAAGGAGATCTCCGCCGGGTTCAACAAGCTCTATCCTGAGTATGTGGTCGAGCCCCTCTTCTCCGGAAGCTATGCGGAAACCGTGACCAAGGGCATCGCCGCGATCCGGGCGGGCGACCCCCCGCACATCCTCCAGGTGTATGAGGTGGGGACCCAGACCATGTTGGATAGTGGCGCCATCATTCCGGTGACCGATGTAGTCAAGCCGGGTGAAATCAAGTGGGAAGACTACTTCGCGCCGATCATGAACTATTACACGGTCGGTGGGAAGCTCAGCTCCATGCCCTTCAATTCCTCGACGGCGATCCTGTACTACAACAAGGATGTCTTCAAGAAGGCCGGGCTAGACCCCGAGAAACCCCCGGCCACCTACAAGGACGTCGAGGAAATGGGCAGGAAGATCCTGGCCAGCGGGGCCGCCCGGGGCGCCATCACATTCGGCTGGCCGGCCTGGATGTTCGAGCAAGCCTTCGCTTACCACAACCAGCTCTACGCCAACAACGAGAACGGCCGCAAGGGCCGGGCCACCCAGATCCTGTTCAATGGCCCGTTCGGCGTGGAGGTGCTGACCCGATGGAAGAAATGGGCGGATGAGAAGTTGCTGATGTACGGCGGCCGAGAATATGCCCCCAACAAGGCATTCCTGTCCGGGGAGGTGGCCATGCTGCTCCAGTCCACCTCGCAGGTGACGACGATCGAAAAAGCGGCCAGCTTCGCCGTGGGGACGGGTTTTCTCCCTCGCTTGGAGGGGAAGCCACAGGGCAAGTCCGTCATCGGTGGAGCGTCGCTCTGGGTGCTGAAGGGCAAGGGACGCTCACCCCAGGAGTTGGACGCCATTGCCAAGTTCTTCAAGTATGTCGGGCAGCCCCAGCAATCCGCCAAGTGGCACCAGGACACGGGATACTTCCCCGCGACCCACGCCTCGGAAAAACTCCTGCGGGATGAGGGCTGGTTCAAGAAGAATCCGAACCACGAGACGGCGTTCAAGCAAATCCAGGCAGGACCGGACACGCCGGCCACCCGCGGCGTTCTTCTGGGCAACTTCGTCCAGATCCGCAACATCACGGACACCGCCCTGGAAAAGACCTTCAGCGGCAAGCTAGGCCCCCAGGCGGCGTTGGATGAGGCGGCACAGGAAACTAACAAAGTCCTGGAAGAATACGGCCGACTTCAGAAGTAAGGATGCGAAATCCGTGGCGATGGAGGGGAGATTTCCGAATCGTACTCTCCCGTACCTGCTGGTCCTCCCCTCCATCGTCATCGTCGTCGTTTTTCTGATCCTGCCTTCGCTCCAGGCCCTCCACCTTTCCCTCTTCGAGGTCTCGCCGTTCGGCACCAGGGCCATCTTCGTCGGGTTGAACAACTTCCGGGAAATCCTGACCTCAGACGACTACCGGTTCAGCCTCCGTCTCAGTGTGCTCTTTGCGAGTGCCGTGGTGGTGCTCTCGATGTCGGTCTCCCTGGGCATGGCCGTGTTGGCCAACAAGCCGTTGCGCGGGATCGGGCTCTACCGGACATTCCTCCTCTGGCCCTACGCCCTGTCGCCGGCCGTGGCCGGCATCGTGTGGGCCCTGTTGTTTGAACCCTCGAGTGGGCTGATGACCTACCTCATTCGGCTCACCACCGATCGGTCCCCCAACTGGATGATGGATGCCAATTATGCCCTGCTCGTGACGATCCTCGCCGCTGCCTGGAAGATGCTTGGGTTCAACATCGTCTTCTTCCTGGCCGGGCTGCAAAGCATCCCGGGCGAAATGATCGAGGCGGCGCACGTTGATGGGGCCTCGCCGCGGCAGACCTTCTGGCGCGTGGTCTTTCCCATCCTTTCGCCTATGACCTTTTTCCTCTTCATCATGAACTCGCTCTACTCATTCTTCGAGGTCTTCGGCCTCATTGACGTGATGACCCAGGGGGGACCCGGGGGCGGGACCGAGGTGTTGATTTATAAGCTGTACCAGGACGGGTTCATCAGCATCCGGTGGGGGTATGCCTCGGCCCAATCCATCGTGCTGTTCGTGCTGGTGAGCACGCTGACGCTGCTGCAGTTCCGGTACGCCGGGCGTCGCGTGTTCTACGCGTGAGTGGAGAAGGCGATGACGGTCCGCATCTCGACATCCAGGGTCTTCGGCCAGCACGGCCTGCTGCTGTTGTGCGTTGCCATCACCTGCTTCCCCGTCCTCTACGCCTTGCTGGTCAGCACCTTCGATTTTCAGCAAATATTCATCTATCCGCCCCGGCTGATCCCGGGGACCTCCCTGCTGGAGAACGTGGGCCTGGCCTGGACCAAGGTCGGCCTGGGCCGGCTGCTGGCCAACAGCTTCCTCATCTCGATATCGGTGGCCCTCGGGAAGATCGGCCTGTCCATCCTGGCCGCCTTCGCCTTTACGTACTTCCGAGACTTTCCTGGGAAGAATCTCTTCTTTGTCGTCATCCTGATCACGCACATGCTGCCTCTGCCGGTGCGTATCGTCTCGACGTTTCAGCTCATGGATAACCTGGGGTGGGTGAACACCTACTACGCGCTGACGATCCCGTTCTTCGCCAGTGCCACGGGGACGCTGTTGTTCCGGCAGTTTTTCCTCACGGTGCCGCAATCCCTGTCGGACGCGGCGCGGATAGACGGGGCGGGCCCGATGCGCTTCCTCACGCGAATCCTGGTTCCGCTTTCCTATAACAACCTCATGGCATTGTTCATGGTGGAATTCGTCTACATGTGGAACGAGTACCTGTGGCCGCTGATCGTCACAACCTCGAGCGAGATGCGGGTCGCGCAGATCGGCATCAAGATGCTGGTGGCCACCGATGCGCAGGCGGAGTGGAACGTCATCATGGCTGGCGTCATCCTGGTCATGCTGCCGCCGCTGATAATCCTGCTGCTGCTGCAAAACCATTTCATGCGGAGCGTGACATTCGGGCAGGAGAAGTGATATGGTCACGGGGACGCGGATAGGGGGGATGTTTGGCTGGGAACGTAAAACGTGAAACGTGAAACGTAATTCCGAATTACGTTTTAGGCGTTACGGATTACGTGTTCCGTCGGACGGCAAGGATCATGATCCACAAGGGAAAACCCGTTCATTTTCACGGTCGGCGACGCCGCGATCACAATTTCTTCGGCTACGGGGACGCCATCCGGGCGTCGCTGGCCCGCCGGCTGCCCCGGCGGCCCATCTGGGCCCTGGACGTCGGAACGGGCTTCGGGCGAAACGCGGTCTTCCTGGCGCACCATCTCCCGCGCGGGAGCCACGTCTGGTCCGTGGACCCTTCCGAAGACTCGTTGAAGCGCGGGGAGGAGGCCATCGCGAGAGCGGGTCTTGCCGGCCAGGTCTCGCTGGTGCCTGGCGCGGTCGAGAACCTGCCGTTCGCTGACCGCGAGTTTCACCTGACCATGGGCGTGATGCTCTTCCACCACTTGGTGGAGGTGCCGCCGGCCCTCCGGGAAATGGCGCGGGTGACGCGGCCCGGAGGAAGGCTGCTCCTGGTGGACTGGGGACCGACGGCGCATCTCTTACCCTTCGCCATCGAGCACCGGGCCGAGGACTTTTTCACGGCCCACGTCATCGAGAAGATGGTGCAGGAGCTGAGGCTCCACCCGATAGTGGAGCAGCATCCCATGTGGTACGTGGTCGAAGCCCTGAAAGAGTGAGCCGAGGGTCGAGACGAGAGCGCTGGAGGCAGAGGAGGTGGCAGGGGGCAGCAGGCGGCTGGCAGGGGAGCCACGGGGAGGGGACCCAACCGACGCGCCGTGGGCGCCGGGTCGGTTGGGTGCCCGACCGATCCCGACGTAGGAGGGCGAGGTCGGGATGGGGCCCCGGGGGATAGATGCGAGCTCTCAGGTCACCGCGTCCAAAGCGTGGGGGTCGTCGGGATCGAGAACGGGGACTTCGTGCCGCAAGACATCCGGGTATTTCAATCCCGAGCCGGTGTTGAAGAGGACGATCCTTTCGGTGGGCTTTACCACCCCTTGGGCGACCAGCGTTTGAAGCGCGGCCCACGTGGCGCCGCCCTCGAGGCAGGGGAGGATCCCCTGGGTCTCGGCGATCTCCTGCTGCGCACGCAGTAGTTCCTCGTCGGTGACCGCAATCGCCAAACCGTTGCTCTCGCGCAACACTTTCAGGATCAAATAATCACCCAAGGCCTTGGGGACGCGCAGGCCGCTCGCCACCGTGTGGGCGTTCTCGTGGAGGACAGATTCCGGTTTCCCCTCCGCAAAGGCCTTGACGATGGGCTGGCATCCTGCCGCCTGCACGGACACCATCCGCGGGCGTCTTGGGCCAATCCAGCCGAGCGCTTCCATCTCGGCGAAGGCCTTCCACATCCCCACGAGTCCCGTGCCCCCGCCGGTAGGGTAAAAGATCCAATCGGGTAACTCCCATCCGAGCTGCTCCGCGACCTCGTACCCCATGGTCTTCTTCCCCTCCACGCGATACGGCTCTTTCAGCGTGGAGAGGTCGAACCAGCCTCGGGTCTTGACGCCGGCCGCCACCAGCCTCCCGCAGACGTTGATCAGCCCTTTGACCAAGTACACGTGGGCCCCGTAGGCGATGCACTCGCTTACGATGAGGGAGGGGGTGTCATCGGGCATGAACACATACGTGGCGAGATCCGCGGCCGCCGCATAGGCCGCGGCGGCGCTCCCCGCGTTGCCCGCGGATGGCAGCGCCACCGCCTTCGCCCCGAGCAGCTTGGCCATGGACATGGCGGGGGACATCCCGCGCGCCTTGAAGGACGCGGTCGGGTTGGGACCCTCATCCTTTATATAGAGGGCGGTGTAGCCCTGAAAGGGCCCGCGCTGGTATGCTCGAAAGATAGGCGTGAATCCCTCGCCGAGGGAGATCACGCTGGCTTGGTCCCGGACGGGGAGAACCCGCCGATACCGCCAGAGCGTGGGCGGACCGTCCTTCACCTCTTTTCGATCGTACGATCCCCTCAGGGCGGCCAGATCGTAGCGAGGATAGAGGATGCCGCCACACGGGCACAGATTGATGAGCGCGACAGGAGAGTGCTTGGCTGCACAACGGGTGCACTCCAGATGCGTCATGATCGTCGTTCCGCCTTGCGAGCAGTTTCCGTTCGGCCCTCAGCGCAAATCTCTCACCCCGCAGCGTGGCTGGTGAAAGTGATCCGGCCGTCGGGGAACCGTTCCGCCACGTAGCATCGGCATTGCTCTTGTGGCCAACCCGCTCGTTCCCGCACCCGCAGTAGCAGGGAATATACCGCAGCGTCTCGCCGTTGGCCACAGCGAACCGGTACATCTCTCGGGCCTTCGGGCCGGCATCCCTTAGATAGGCGGGGAACCGGCCTGGGGGCAGCGTCTCCAACCAGTCCCCCCTGGGCGCCCTCCAGCCGACTGAGCCACAACCCGGCCGGCTCTTGAGCCCAGTCGCCCCAGCGCGGCACCAGCCATTCCCTGGATCATCCTCCGTCGCGGCGGTTCCATTCATCTACCTCCCTCAACCTCTTCCAGCCTCATGGGATCGCCCCTCTCCAGGATCATCGGGTGGCGCCGATAATACCCTCCCGGTTGCTCAGAGGAAAAGCTCAATCAGGAGTGGATCGAGATGCCACCCAGGTCGACCATTTCGTCGAACGGCGGGGGAAGGGACAGGGCTAGGCGAACCTGAAAATTGCGCACTGGCTTGAGATTAGCGAAACACGACCAATTCTCGCTCGACGAGAAGGTCGAAAGCGGACTCATTCCCTCTTAGACCCTCCTGCGCCATCGCCATCGTGAGACCGCATAAAATTCGAGGAGTTGGGACCTAAGGAGAATCTTTTCGCCTTTAGTGGCATCCCGGTTGCTCATCTCCCCCGGCGTGCGGATCTCCGGAGTGGCATCGGGTCCTCCGAGGTGCCGCGACAGGAAAACAACTCAAACCGTGGGAGGTAAGCATCATGAAAAAGCTCGTGGTGGGAACACTCGTGGCGGTGCTGGTGATCGGGACGGCGGCTTTCGCGTTAGCTCAGAGTTATGGGGCACGGCCCTATGTCCAGCGCGCGCAAGCCTACGGCGGCGGCTGGGGTTGGGGTCATGGCCCGATGCACATGGGGCCGATGATGGGCCCAGGGTACGGCATGGGTCCCGGCATGATGGGGCCAGGGTACGGACCGGGCGCGGCCGGGTTCACGCCGCCCTGCTGGCAGGCAGCCGGATACACCCGGGTCGGGCAGCCCCTGACCAAGGAGATCGCTACCCAGATCCTGCAGAGCTATGTGGCCCGCACCGGGAACCCGAACCTGAAACTTGGCGAGGTCACGGAGACCGACACCACCTTCGAGGGAAAGATCGTGACCAAGGACGGGTCCCTTGTGCAGAATCTCGTAGTGGACAAGGCGACCGGCTGGGTGCACCAGACCTTCTGAAAGGAAGCGGTTTGCTGCTGAGAGGGGGCCCTGCCATCTGGGCTTCCTCTCTTCTTTTGCTTCGAAACACCCACCGGCAGAAGGGAGGGGCGTAGAATAGAGGTAAGCTTCCTCGACCCGCGTGTGCAGGTAATACCGTTGCCCAAGGAGCTCCACGATCAACGCTGGAGGAAGAAGTCATGAAACTGAGCCTTAGGGGGCTGACAATTTCGATTCTGGCTCTGGCCATTACGCCATTCTTGGCCGAGCTCCATTTGCCGCTTGGTTATGCCGATCTTGGCATCGCCCTCGCCATGGGAGGCGGTGGTGGCGGGGGAGGCGGCGGAGGGAGCGGCGGCGATGCAGGCGCCGGCGGTGGGAGTGGGCACGGCGGAGGCGGCGCTGGCAGCGGCGGGATGGGCGGCTCGGACGCCGGTCGTGGCGGCAGCATGGGCGGGCGCGACTCCGATAGTGGCGGCCGGGGGATGGATCCCGGCGGGCGGGCCGACGGCCGTTCCGATGGCCGCGGCCAGGATGGGCCGGGTTCGTCGATGGGTGCCAGGGATCAGGATGCCGGCCGCGAAGCAGGCCAGGGCCATGGCCACGCTGGCCGTGGGGTCGGGGGCACGGCCGCCGGAGCCGCGACAGGCACCACGCAGGCGGGGATGGCAGCGACGCGTGAGGCCGGGGTCTCCAGCCTCGGCCAGCCCATGAGCTCAGCCGTTCATGGGACTGAGCGGGATCGCAACCGGGACCGCACCCGTAACCGTGACATGGACACCCATACTCGTGATCGTGCGCAGAACCGAGACCGGGACGCGGATCGGGATCGGGACCGCAACCGAATGTCGGATGCGCGTGACCGGGGCCGCGAGATGGAAGCGCGCAATCGTGAGATGGAAGCCGAGAATCGCGAGACCGGGCTCACCGGCGACGCCACCACGGCTGGGGGTAAGACCAAGGGGTCTGGCTCGATGACCACGCCCAGCGCTGTCACACCGCGCTAAACAGACAGGTGACACATCATGGCAGAACAGTGGAAGAGCAAGGGAAGGATCATCTACGCGGTGGCACTCAGCCTGACCCTCGGATTGCTGTTGACCGGCTGTAGCAGCACGTTGTCGGAGATGGCCACGAAGCTCCAGGATAGCTACCAGGCCCAACGGAATTACGAGGACGGGCTCAGGCGATATTCGGCGAAGGATTACGCCGGGGCGATTTTACTCTTCCAGCGTTCCCTGACGCTCGACCCCACGTTCGACGATGCTCAGGCCTACCTGGCCTGGAGCTATTACCAAACCGGGGAGTATGTCCAGGCCACGCGCCACTTCCGCCTCGCCATTGCCCGCCAGCCGAAGTGGGAAGGACTGTACAACGGGCTGGGATGGAGCCGGTACCGGGTGGGCCGATACCACCTGGCCCTGGAGGCGTTTCGGGCGGCATTGGACCTGGACCCGCGCTACCGCGACGCGGCCGTGGGCCTCGGGTACTCCCTATTCGAGCTGGGCCGGTACGCAGAGGCCCTCCCGCACCTGGAGCTCCTGACGCGCGAGGGGGAGGGTAGCGCCTTTCAGAGCGCGATAAAGGACGTGGAGGATGTCCGCAGCCGTCTCGCCTGGAGCCTGTATTACGTCGGGGATTTCGCGAGGGCCCGGGATCAGTTCAGGAAGGGCGTCGCGGTGCGGCCGGACTGGTATGGTCTGCACAACGGCCTGGGATGGACAGAGCTCAGTCTTGGCGATCGGGCGGAGGCCCGAGTGCATTTTCGGCGGGCTCTGCAGTTGAAGGAGGATCTGGCGGACGCCGAGGAGGGCCTGATGTTGGCGGGCCGTGACTAGCTATTTGACTCGCCTTCCGAATGCCGGGGTCAGGTGGGCCTCGGCGTTCATGTCTCTGGAGATCAGGGGGCGAAGATGACAGGCCGATACAGACGGGGTATGCTTCTGATCATCGGGCTACTCAGCCTCATGGCCATATCCGCTCGGGCAAGTACCGCCGATCCGATGCTGGAGCGCGGCCGGTGGGTGTACCAGGGAAGTTGTGCCGTCTGTCATGGGGTCGCGGGGGATGGTCGGGGGATGAGCGCGCACATGTTCGTCATCCAGCCCAGGGACTTCCGCCAGGGCATCTACAAATTCCGCTCGACCCCGACGGGCTCGCTGCCGCTGGACAGGGATCTCTTTTTGACCATCACGCGCGGGGTGCGGGGGACGAGCATGGTTCCCCAGACGCATCTGTCCGACACGGACCGCTGGGCCGTGGTGCAATACATCAAGACTTTCTCGTCCCGCTTTCCGCACGAGACGCCTCCGCAGGGCATCCCTGTGCCCGATCCTCCGCCGCGTACCCCTGCGCTGGTCCGTGACGGCCGTGCGCTTTATGTCGAGGCTGGCTGCGGCGAGTGCCACGGAGCTAGGGCTCGCGGCGATGGCCCGAAGGCCCATGGTCTGAGGGACGATTGGGGATGGCCCACCAGCCCCGCGGATCTCACCCGACGGCCACTCAAGGGGGGAAGTACACCCCTGGATCTTTACCGGACGCTGGCGACCGGAATCGGGGGGACGCCCATGCCCTCGTATCTCGATTCCCTGGAGCCGCAGCAGATCTGGGCTCTGGTGGCATACCTCCGATCACTGCCGTCGCCCGCCGAGATGGCCCGCGAGGAAGCCGTGGTTGGTGAGGAAGCGCGCGGCTACATGGTCGAACGGATTGCCCGCATGATGGGCCCGGGCATGATCGGTCCCGGCATGATGGGCCGGATGCCAATGGTGCGGGGTATGCAATGAAGCAGAGGCTGGCCCGAATGGCCGTGATGGAGCGATCTCCAGATCCTGGTTGGAGAGCGAAGGCGCTCGTCTCCCCCCGCCACCTCGTTCTTACCGTCATCCTCCTGGTGGCGCTCGTGGGCGTGTACATGTTCCTGGACGCCCGACGGGTCCAGGGAGAGATGGAGCGCGAGCTGCGGGAACGGAGTAATGCGCTCCTGAGCCACCTAGAGACGAGCGGTCGCAACATCATCGCAGGGAACGCCTTGGTCGAAGAGCTGATCGGGCGGCGCCTCCTCGACAACGCCTACCTCATTGATCAGCTTCTCGCCTCCCGTGGCCTCGAGTCAGTCCAGATCGATCAGATCGTCGCCCGAAACCACTTGCGGAAGATCGAGTTCCTGGACCGGGCGGGCCAGAAATTGGCCGGCCCGCCGTTCCAGCGAGGCGAGGCGCGACCGCCTGCTTCCCCTTGGGGAATGGGGATGATGGGCATGATGGACCCGGGCATGCGCCAGCGAATGCGCGAGGGGATGGAACGGTGGATGGGTCCACCCGGGAAGGGGGCGGAGCACGGAAAATGGCCGATGCCGTTCATGTGGGGCTGGCGCTCGCGTGAGCCGCAGCCCCCCGCGCCACAGGCCCCCGCCTTGCCGCCGGCGGTCAAGGAGCAGAAGTTCTGGGAAGGGAGCGATTACGGCGTCGCCATCCCTGCGACGAGCTTCCCAGGAATCATCGCGGTCCATGCCGACGCGCGCATCCTGCTGGAGTTCCGAGAGCAGGTGGGCATCCAACGTCTCCTTGAGGACCTCGGCCGGCAGGGAGACATTGCCTATGTAGCCTTGCTCGATGGCAGCGGGCAGGTAATCGCTCATTCCGACCCCTCCCGTGTCGGGAGCCGGCAAGGCAGCGGGGGCCCCGAGGCTCAGGCAGGGGACCGAGGACGTACACAGCGCCAGGCTGTGAGACCCGGACTGGGCGAGGTCTACGAGGTCGCCCGTCCCTTCCCCCTGGGTAAAGATAGCACCGGGACGCTGCGCCTCGGACTCTCCGTGGCCCCGATTCAGGCGGTGTGGGCTCAGGACCAACGGAACATGTTCATCTATACTGGGACCATGCTCCTCGTCGGCATCCTGGGGGTACTGGCCATCTTTCTTAACCAGCGGCGCTACTTCCGGAGTGTCCAGGCCCTCCAGGAGGCGGCCCAGCGCGACCGGCGCCTGGCGGCTCTGGGAAACCTCGCCGCGGGGGTTGCCCATGAGATTCGGAACCCGCTGAACGCCATTGGCATGGGCCTCCAGCGCCTGCTCCGAGAGTGGCGCCTGGCTTCCGACGAGGATCACGCCGAATTCGCGCGCCTCGGCGGGGTCCTTGAGGGCGAGGTGAACCGGCTGAACGAGATCGTGGAGCAGTTCCTCCTGCTTGCCCGGCCCGCGCGTCTGACGCTGAACACCTGTCCGGTGGAGAAACATCTCGGCGAGCTTCTCACCTTGGTGCGAGAGGAGGCAGCGGCGAAAGGAATCAGCATCGAGACCGCCCTGGCCCTGAACGGCGTCACCGCCCGCCTGGATTGCCGCCAGATCCACCAGACGCTGCTCAACATTGTCGTGAACGCCTTTCAGGCCATGTCCTCGGGAGGGACGCTCCGCCTCAGCGCGCGGGTGAGCGATGGTGACCTCGAGGTTGCTGTTGCGGATACCGGGCCAGGGATCCCGCCCGAGCATCTCGATCGCATCTTCGAGCCCTACTTCAGCACGAAGGAAGGGGGGACGGGGCTCGGCTTGGCCCTGGCTCAGCGGATTGTGGAGGCCCACGGGGGTAGCATCACGGTGGACAGCCGGCCCGGCGCGGGGAGCACGTTCCGGATCCGGCTCCCCCTCGCCGGCCCCCCCGAGGTTCCCCATGTTTGAGGCCCGCATCCTGGTCGTGGACGACGAGGCGGCCCAGCGCGACATCCTGGGCGGGTTCCTCCGCAAGCAGGGCTATGCGGTGCGCGAGGCTGCCTCGGGGCCGGGCGCGCTCGCTATCCTTCGGGCGGAAACCGTGGACCTCGTCTTGACTGACGTGAGGATGCCCGGCATGTCGGGGCTCGACCTCTTGCGGGAGGCACGGCTCCTGAATCCCGAACTGCCGGTCGTGGTCATGACGGCGTATGGGACCATCGCGGACGCCGTGGCCGCCATGCGCGACGGGGCGGTGGACTATCTCACCAAGCCGGTGGATCTGGATTCTGTCCTGCACCGCGTGGGAAAGGTGCTGGAGCAGCAGCGGCTGGTGAGCGAGAACCGCGCCCTGCGCGAGGCGCTCCGCGGGCGGTACCGCCTGGAGGGGATCGTCGCGGAAAGCGGCAAGATGCAGGAGGTACTGAGCCTGGTCCACCGCGTGGCATCCAGCGCCGCCACGGTCCTCATCCGGGGCGAGAGCGGCACGGGCAAAGAACTCATCGCCCAGGCCATCCACTACCAGAGCGGCCGGAGCGCCAGGCCCCTGGTGAAAGTCAACTGCGCCGCCCTCCCAGAGACGCTGCTGGAGAGCGAACTATTCGGCCACGTGAAGAGTGCCTTCACGGGGGCGGTGGCCGACCGAGCAGGCCGGTTCGAGGTCGCCCACGGTGGGACGATATTCCTGGACGAAATCGGCGACATCTCCCCCGGGGTCCAGGCAAAGCTTTTGCGGGTCCTCCAGGAGCGCGAGTTCGAGCGGGTCGGGTCCAGCCGCACCCTGAAGGTGGACGTCCGGGTCATAGCCGCCACGAACCAGGATCTGGAGGCCGCCGTTCGGGAAAAGCGATTCCGCGAGGATCTCTACTTCCGGCTGAACGTCGTCTCCATCCTGATCCCGCCGCTCCGGGACCGGCGAGAGGACATCCCACCCCTGCTGGACCACTTTATCCGAAAATATGCCAGTGAGAACGCCAAGGTGACCCGGGGCCTGACGCGGGAGGCCCGGGACGCGCTCCTCAAGTATGACTACCCGGGCAACATCCGGGAGCTGGAGAACCTCGTCGAGCGGGCCGTGGTGCTGTGCCGGGGCGAGGTGATCGGGCTGGAGGACCTTCCCCTGAGTGTGCAAGAGCCCGGCGGCGTCCGCGAGGCGGGTCCCTCTCCCGGTTCCCTGCCGGCCGAATTAGACGCCCTGGAGCGCCGCATGATCCAGGACGCCCTGGCCCGGGCCGAGGGCGTTCAGACCCGGGCCGCAGAGCTCCTGGGGATCAGCGAGCGCGCCCTCCGCTACAAGCTGAAAAGGCTCGGCCTCAAAGCGCCGGGCGCCGGCACGACAGAGGAGAGCGCATGAGGATCAGAGCAAGCTCAGGAGATCGCGGAGCGCGGTTTGGGGACGCCAGCGGGTGCCCCAGTAGTTGATCCGCCGGATGCCCTCCCGGTCCAGGAGAGTCGTCAGGGTGGTGTGGTCCACCTGGCCCGGGCCGCGCTTCTTCACCGCTACGCCGAAGCCCCTCCACACCCCCTCCAGTTCCTCCGGGCTCCCGGTGAGGAACTTCCACGTCGAGAAATCTGCGCCGAACCTTGCGCCATATTCGCGCAGGATCGGAGGCGTGTCGTCCTCGGGGTCGGTGGTGATGAGGACGAACCCTATCCGCGCCCGGTCGCCCTCCGAGAGATCCCGCTGCATGACGGCCAAATTCGCGGCGAGGAGGGGACAGACATCCACGCACGTGGTGAACCCGAAGGTGACAAGCACGGCCCGTCCCCGCCAGCCTCGCAGGCTGAACGGCTGCCCGTCCTGATCAGTCAGTGTCAAGTCCGGGGCAGGGGTCCGGACGGCCTGCCGGCCCGCGGCCGGGGTCAGCCGCGAACCCTCCTTGTGGGCGGCGGCCCACCGCGTGGGAATCGTCATGCCCGCCGCCCAGCCCATCGCCATGAGTCCCAGGATGTCGCGCCGTCGCATGGCTGAGGTCCTCTTGGGGCTAGTCCGCCCGCTGGAACTCCAGGGTTACGCGTAGTCGCCTCACGTGCTTCGACAGGTCCCCGTCCACAAAGTAGACGACCGGAGATTCGTCCACGCCGTCCTTCGGGACCTCTGCCGGGAACAGGAAGCCGCACTGGACGAGGTCCAGCTTGGGTTTGTGGGCGTCGGGCTCCACCCGGTGGATCGCGCGCAGCCGCACCGCAGCGGCGCCATAGTTTCGTACCCTAAGTCGGAGTCGAATCGTCTCCCCGCGGGGGACCAGCACCTCGTTGCGGTCAAAGGTCGCCGTGACGTTCGACCCATCCGGCACCCGGGTGGCGAAGCGGATCCGAACGCCGCTCCCCCAGTCCAGGAAGATCCGCCAGCCCTCCGGATCCTGGACCAGGGTCCATGTCTCCTCGCCGTCCATGCGGGGAAGCTTGCCTTCGGCGATGAGGGCCTCGAGCTTCGCCAGCCGGTCCTTCAGTTCCTCAAGGGGGGCCTCGGCCGTCCCGTCCTTTCCAAGAACCAGGCGGGCCACCTCCTCCGCGCTGCCATTGGGGAGGCTGACCTGCGTCCGGACCTTCACCCGGTGGCCCCGACGGGTGAGCACGGGATCCCGAACCACGATCTCCCGGGCCAGGCGACGGGCCAGGATCAGCGAGGGCCCCGTGAAGGGATCGTTGTCCTGCTCGTAGTCCGCCTGACTCTTGAGGCGCCGGTCGGCCGCGGATATCCACCGGTACGCCTCGGCGTAATCACGGGCGTAGATCGCCGCCACGTACCCCCGCACGACCGAGAGGATCGCCTCCTGGTCATGTTCCCTGGCGGCTCCGGCACTCGGATGCAGGAGCAGCACCCAGGCGATGAGCGCGCGCAGCGCGGATTTCCGGAAAAGCCGGCGGACGGTGGAGAATCCCACCGGTGGAGTTCCTTCGGTCTGCCCCGCTCTCCGCACGTCTCGCTCCTCCCCGCCATTCACTCCCGACGCTGGCGTTCGGCCCGCCGGTGCAGGTAGAAGAGCCATCCCCCGATCGAGCCGACGATAACATAGGGCATCGCCATCAGGAAGAGTGTACTCCAATGATAGCCGAGGTCTGCCCTCGTGTGGCCCAAGGAGAACACGTCGGCGGTGGGCCCGCGCTCTCCCACGCCGAATTCGAAAACGGTCCTCACCTCTTTCCGACCCGGCCGTCTCACGCTGACCTGCGCCTGCCAGCGGCCGAGCATCCCGAGGAACGCCTCCGCCTCGTACTCGCCTGGGCCCACCGGCTCGGCCACGATGGGCCGAAGTGGCATGGCCATCTCCGGCATGTCGAGCCGGAGGGTCACCCCCGTGACTCCCCGTGGCGGTCCGTCCCGGCCCTGAAACTGGAGGCGGAACCGGCTTGGCGCGATCCAGCCGGCAGCGGTGGTGATCGTCAGGGTCAGCCGCAGGTCTCCTGCCGGTCCCGCGAGCGTGAGCGGGGGTGCGGGCGGGGGCAGGGCCGATCTGGGCGGTGGCGTCCGGCTGAGGAGCACGGCCAGTCCCAGGATCGCGACCCCAACGGTGACTTCGGCGGTGATCCATCGCCCTGTCGCTCTCGGGGAGGTTTCAGACGCTCTCTGCGCCCTCTTTTGGAGGCGGTTGAGTAAGGGGAAAAACCGACCGATGCGTGCAGTCCATCCCGGATGGCAGGCCAGCGAGTTGCGCATCCCGAGCGCCAGCATGGCCGCCACCAGGGCGAGCTTCGCCAACAGAATGCGGCCGTAGCCGCTGCTGGGTAACTTCCACCACTCGGGGGCGAGCCGGCTGACCGTATAGCTCCCGGTGGCGACAAGGACCGCAAAGGCCCCTGCGGCCCACGGGGCGAATCGAGCCATCAGCACCGTAAGGTGGTTGGCATCCGAGGTTTTTGTGGTCCAGGCGTGATGCCAGAGGGCCACGAGACCGCCCGCCCACACCGTGGCGGCCAGCAGGTGCAGCCAATCGCCCAGTACTGGGAGCCCCGCCCCCTCCGAGGCCGCCGCTGTGTGGCTGGCCAGGGTGACCGTCCAGAAACTGACCGCCTGGAGCCCGATGATCAGCCACAACCGCCAGGCGGCCCGTGGCGCGCCTTCCCAGTCCCGCAGCAAACTCAGGGATGCATACAGAAGGAACAGACGCGCAACCGCCCTTAACCCTCTGGGCGTGGACAGGAACATCCAGGCCGTCCCGGGTTCCGCGACGAGCTCCCGGACCGATCCCGCCAGGTTCAGGAGCTCCAGTGCGATCTGCAGGAGCCCACCCCAGAGCGACAGGAGCAGGATCCGGCGGACCGCTCCGCCAGCCTGCGACGGTGGGGTCGCCTTCTCGGGCGGGGAACCGATAACCAGCCAGAAGAGCAGCAGGCCCGCCACCGCGATCAACCCGCTCAGGTGGATCCACCCCGCCCCGGTTGGGAGGATCTGGGAAAGCCAGACCTCCCACCCTTCCACCGCCGCGGCTTGCGCTGGCGTGCGCTCGGCTCCCGCCGGGCCGACGGCAAAGGAGAAGGACCCGCGCAGGGTGTGGCCGTCCACGGCCGACAGGGCGCGCCAGAGAACGGTGTACGGCCCTTGCGGTAGCCGATCCAGACGCGCCCGGAGGACTGTTCCGCCTGCTGCGACCTCCGTCAACTGGACCGGGATTGAGCGCCGCTCCCGGTCGAACACCTGCACCTGAGCCCCCCCACGGGCCAGCGCCTGGTCGAACTGAATGCGGATCTCCCGCGGGCCGCTGGCCACCCGGCCATCCGCGAGGGGGTCGGTGGCCACGACCCGCGGGTGCGCAACCGCAAGTCGGGCGGGCACCAGCAGGCCAAGAAGAAACAGGCACGCGGAACCTAGCGTCAGATAACGCGCTACTGCGAAGCGACCCATCGTCTTGGTTGAACCCGAGGTCATGGACGATTGGTGCCGGGGGCACGCCCTTCCTGCTGATCCAGCACCTGAAGGTTGATCTGCGCCGGCACATTTCCAGGGTCTACCCTGAGGACGGCTCCTTTCGAGGCAGCTTCGGAAAAGCTCATTGGGGGGTCTCGCTATCGTGGAGTTCCGATTATGCGGAGAGCGAATAGCGCGATCCCCCAGGCCGGAACGAGCGTCACCGCTCCCAGGAGCCAACAGGTCAGCGGACCGTACTCCCTTCCCGACTCGCGGAGGCGCTTCAGTAGAGCGTCCGTCACGATGACACCGAGCAGCGCAGTTGCAGATGAAACCATCCACAACAGTTTGAGGGCCTTTTCAGGCGGGGCACCCGTCGAATCCCCCATGAGACCGAGAAACGCGATGAGCCAGGCCGGGAGAAGCGCGCCGATCCCCAGGAGCCAGGAGATCTCCTGACGCAGGGTGGATTCTCGCCGCGCCAGGAAAATTGTCAGGAACGCCGTCCCGGGAACTCCAAGGGCGGCGGCGAGGATTGACACCTTGATCATCTCAGGGCAAGCCTACTGCAGCGACACCGTCAGGGTAGAGGCCCGAAGCGGCTATAGGTTTTTCCGCAGAGGCGCGGAATCAGTCCTGGATCCCCAGGGAGAACGTCCACAGGTAATCCCCTACGGCAGCCAACTCATCCTCGGTGAAGATGCTCCCCCAGTAGGGCATCCCGGTGCCCATACCCCCGCGACGGATCTTGGCCGTGTACAGGGCGCCCGTCCCGGCCAGCATGGTTCGCGGGTCGGAGAAGTTCGCCGGCTTCTTGGGCTGCACTCGACCGCCAGGCCCATCCCCCGTCCCGCTCTCCCCGTGGCACGCGGCGCAGTTCTTCAGGAAGAGGTGGCGGCCGAGGTCCAGCCTCTCGGGTGTGGTGCCCAACGACCAGAGATACGCCACAGCATCCCAGCGGTCCTGCTCACTCCATCCCCGGGCAGAGCCCTCGTGCGACACCCTTCCTCTGGCTCCTGTTGAGAGGGCAATGGGTCGGGGGACGGCAGGTTTCGACGCCTCGCGGGGAGCAACTCCCCCCAGGAGCTGAAAGGCCTGAACCGGGCTGCGCTCCTGGAGAAACTCACGCCTGCCGATCGCCGTCCCTCGAGCGGTCCCCTGGCCCCGGATCCCGTGGCAGGAGGCGCAGCGTTCCCCAAAGAGGGTCTGGCCTCGTGCAGCAGATGGCCGCGCGGCGGGAATTGCAGCCGCCTCCCGCGGCATGTCGAGATCCTGGAGCGCTACATCCCGCGCAGGGGATGGGGGGGTCGCGGGCCCTACGGTTGGGTCTTGCACTTCAAGGGTGCCCCGCATGCGTGGATGATTGGGGTCGCACCACATGGTGCAGTAGAAGGTGAACTCCCCGGCTTGGTCCGCCACAAACTCCACGGTCGTCACCTTCCCCGGCTCGATCGGCCCGGCCTCCACGCCGAGCCGACCGATGGCGAACCCGTGGACTACGTCTTCTGACCGGATGCGGAGACGAACCCTGTCGCCCCTGTTCACCACGATGCGTTCGCGCGACCAGCCGCCGGCGGCCGGCTGGCGCGCCACCAGCTGGATGGCCGGGTCGGCGCCGTCGAGCCAGCCCACGGGCCCTGCCGCGAAGACCGAGATCAGACCAAGGAGCAGGGCGGCGGTCACCCAGCGGGCGATGGATTCCAGTCGTCTCCTCCCGAATCCCGGTGCGCGAAACAGTCGAAAGAACGAATTCCCCCAGGTCATGCGGAGGCTCCCAGGTAGAGCCAGAGGAAGAAGACTGTCTCGGCGGTCAGGACGAGGCTCTGCACTGCGACCGCGCCGACCGCCACCTGTCTCCCTGCCAATTTTCTGAGGATCGCATCGGCTGTCACGACGGACGCCACGAGTCCCGCAAGCAGAAGGACGGCCTGTAGAGGCGGGACCCAACCCGTCAGCAAGGGGCGCCAGGCCATGTCCCGGGTCCCCAGCAGGTTCCATCCCCAGCCGAAGGGATCGGAAAGCACCGGGAGGGCATACGAGATGTTGGCGAGGACCAGGGACGCCGTGAAGGCCATCCAGGCGGCGAGACCCATCGGGACGAGGGAATAGGCCAGCGCCACGAAGAGCCGGCGAAGCGGCACCTGGCTCAATCCGGCCACCCATCGCGTGACCGCCGCGGCCCCCAGGTGCGCGGCAGGCACGGCTACCAGGTTAAGCCCAAGGAATGCCAGCGCATAGGCGGCGAAGCCCGGCACGGTGTCGAGGTTCGCCCAGCCCTTGAGCCACCCCCATGGACCCAGGAACACCACGGGATAGATGGCGGCGGAGCCCAGCATGATAAAAGCCTTGTAGGCCTCGTCCAGCCGCCAGCCGCTGGCCACGAGGAGGTCGGCCCCTGGGGCGCGGACGTTGACCGCCACATTGTCCTGCGGACAGGTGCGCAGGCACTCCCCGCAGAGGCCGCAGTAGGCATTCCGGTCCATCGCCCACGGCCGCTCCAGCCAGGGGCAGCCGTAGCCGGACGCGTTCCCCACAAAGCAGTCCTTGCTTCGGTGGTCCTGGCAGATCAGTGGATCTCGCACCCGCAGCTCCAAGGGGGCCGCCAGTGAGTACAGCCCGATGAACCCGCCCACGGGGCACACGTACCGGCAGAACACCCGCCGCTCAAAGACCAGCGCCAGTCCCACGGCGGCCGCCAGGAAGGCCAGGAGGACCCACCCTGTCACAGCGGGACGGGTGAGGATGACGGTGCTGAAGAGCGCCACGGCGAGGAATCCCGCGTTTTGCAGCCAGATCCCCCGCAGCGCCTTGGGCCAGCGGCGTGCTCGCCAGAAACCATCATGCGCCGCCGTGGATCTCGTTTCCCGGCTCTCGACGACATCCGGGGGACCGCCGTCCCGCGACGGCTCCACCAGCGATCCGCGCTGCAACCATTCTCCCGGTGCCGGAATCGGGCAGACGAGACACCAGAGGCGACCCCCCAGGGGCAGGAGCACCTCCATCAGAAGCCCCCACCAGACGATCCAGACAAATACAATGCCGAAGTTGGCGCTCCCTGTGGTGGTGCCGAGGACGCCGGCAGTAATGGCGAGGAGGAACCCCACGAGGGCCACCGTCATCAAGAGCCAGTTCAGCGCGCGCTCGCGGAGGAGGGCGCGCACCACGGGCCAGCGGGTGAGCTCCCAACGGCTTCCTGTGCTCGGCCCTCTTACCGGGGTCAACGTGCTCATGCGGGCTCCCCCTGGAACGATTTGCTCCGGCCGATGGAGAGAAATACGACCGTTCCCCCTGCTGCCAAGGCCGCCAGGGAAACCCACCGCCAGAAGGGTGAGTTCGGTTCCACCACCAGCTCCCCCAGCATGAAGGGGTGGAGGCTGCCACAAACCTTGGAGCAGCGGAAGTGAAACTTCCCGGGCCGGTCCGCGAGGAAGCTCGCACGGGTCCGGCGGCCCGGCACCGCCACCAAGTCAATGCCGTACCCGTCCAGGTACAGGCCGTGGGTGACGTCCTCCGCCTCCAAGACAAGCGTGACCCGCTCCCCCCGCGAGACCCGAACCACGCCGGGGGCGTAGGCGTACTGGGAGGCGCGGACCAAGACCTGGCGTTCCCCTGCCGGAGGTCCGGATGCGGGCCAGGGGGCCACGAGCACGAGGGCTGCCAGGACCGAGAAGACGGCCAAAACGACCACCCGGCGCATCGTCTCAGGGGACCGGCGGCGTCGGGGTGGAGGGCCCAAAGCGGCTGTAGCTCCTGTCCACATAGGCGCGGATTTCCTTCAGGGATTTGCCCTCATCCAGCATGCGCATCACGTCCCGCGTGATGTCCACGCAGATCCCTCACCCGAGGCTCATGAAATCGAACACCACGCTCCCATCGGGCCTGATATCCTTGACGTAACAATCGGCGTTGCTCTTGTGGCCCTCCGTCCCACAGCCGCAGAAGCACGGGATGAAGCGCAGGGTCTCCCGGTTGGCGATGGCGAACCGGTAGGCCTCCCGCACGTTCGGCGGGGCCCGCCGCACGTTAGGCGGCAGGGCCGACTCCGGCGCCAGGGCGTAGGCACGGGAAGTCTTGCCGGACTCGCCTGGCCAAAACAATGCCGCCGCGATGCCTCCCATGCCCAGTACCGCCGTGCCCGCCAGGAGGAGACGACGACGCCCCGTGTTTCTCGGAGCGAGACGGGCTTGCGATACCTCCCCCTTCTTCGGGTGCCCCTTCGCCATAAGGAGACCCTCCTTCCTATTCCTTCTTGCTTCCCTCGCCCCCGGGGACCCGGATCAGGCTGATATGGCACATCAATCAGTGCTGTCCGACGTTCCCACGGCCGGCCGACCAGTCCGGCCAGCATTGAGCGGGGGGATAGAACGCCCACTCACACCGGGGACCGTCTGCCGCGCCACGCATCGAGGAGCAGGAGCCCCACGCCCACGTTTATCGCGATGTCCGCCAGGTTGAAGGTCGGCCAGTGGTACCGCCCGACGTAGAGGTCGAGATAGTCTACCACCTCTCCCGTGAGCACACGCTCCAGGAGGTTGGCGGCCGCGCCCCCCGCCAGGGTCGCCAGGCCGAACCGGAGGGAACGGCTCTCGTGGCCCTGGCGCAGGTACATCCCGGTCACGACGACCAAGGCGAGGATCGCCACGCCGATGAGGAACGGGATGCGGAAGCCTGCCGGGGCGGCCGCGAACAGGCCGAAGGCGGCACCGGGATTCCGGACGTGCCACAGGCTGAAGAGCCCCGGGATCACCGGGATCTGCTGGCCCAGGGCTATTGTCACCTGGACGAGGGAGCGGACCATGAGGCAGGCGGCCAGTACGCCGCCGGCGAGCGACCCGGCGGCGAGGTGGCGGCTCATTCGGGCTCCCGGCAGGCGTGGCCTGCGTGCATGAGCGATTTGCTCCAGTAGCGCAGCAGGAAGACCCCCAGGATGAGGAGTGCGGAAAGAACGGCGATCAGGAGCATCCCGTATCCGATCGCCAGCCCGACGGCCGCCATGCCCCACACGCTGGCCGCCGTGGTCAGCCCGCTGATGCCTTTCTCGCCCCGCAGGATCATCCCCGCGCCCAGGAATCCGACGCCGGTTGGCACCGCAGCGGCTAATTGGGTCGGCGCATTCGGCCCTGCGTGGAGGGACACCAGCGCAAAGAGGGCCGCTCCCATGGTGACCATCATGTAGGTCCGCAGGCCCGCCGGGCTGTCGTGGACTTCCCGCTCCCAGCCCACGGCCGCTCCCAGGAGCGCCGCCAGGCCCACCCGGCTCACCAGCATCAGCTCGAATCCCCAGTCCATCGGTCTCCCTTTCTTCGGTGGTGTCCTCGCATGAGGGCTAACGGGGCCAGTACATGATGACCGCGACACCGATCAGACAGATCATCCCGCCCAGGACGTCGTACCGATCGGGCGCGAGACGGTCCACCCCCCAGCCCCACAGAATCGAGAGCACGACGAACACGCCGCCATACGCGGCATACACGCGGCCAAAATGCGTGAGCTGGTAGGTGGGAATGATCCCGTAGAGGAAGAGGACGGCCGCCCCCAAGGCCCCGACGAACCAGGGGAACCCGTTCCGCCACCACTGCCACACCAGGTAGCCTCCGCCGATCTCCGCCAATCCGGCCAGCACGAAGAGCGCCAGAGATCTGCCGATAATCGCCATCGCTTCTCCTCCGCCCCGCGATTCAGGCTGACCGCGCCGCCGGTCGCGGTCTCCCTCCGTGCAGCAGCCGCATCCCGTTGAAGATGACCAGGAGCGATGTCCCCATGTCGGCCGCCACTGCCATCCAGAGGGTGGCCTGGCCCAGCACAGCCAGGAGGACGAAGGCGGCCTTGGTGACCAGGGACAGCCCGATGTTCGCCCGGATGATCCCGAGGGCCCGCCGCCCCAGCGTCACGGCGAAGGGGAGCTGCCGCAGGTCATCGCTCATCAGGGCGATATCCGCCGTCTCGATGGCCGCATCGGTCCCGGCCGCGCCCATGGCGATGCCCACGGTGGCCGCGGCAAGGGCGGGCGCGTCGTTGATCCCGTCGCCCACCATCCCGGCGGTCCCGTGTTCCCGCACCAGCTCCTTGATCACGGCAACCTTCTGATCCGGGAGCAGTTCGGCGCGGACGGCATCCACGCCGACCTGTCGCGCGATGGCCTCGGCCGTCCCGCGCACGTCCCCGGTGAGCATCACGAACGGTCCCAGCCCCAGGCGGCGCAGCCCCGCCAGGGTCTCGGGCGCCGCATCGCGGATCTGGTCCGCCAGCCCCAGGATCCCCAGGACTCGATTCCCGTCGCTCAGGATGGCCGGCGTCTGCCCGGCCGCCTCCAGCATCTGCAGATGCTTCTCGATGTGCCCGTTGCAGACCCCCAGTTCCTCGGCGTACCGGTGGCTGCCCAGGTGGTAGCGCTGCCCGTTGACCTCGGCGTAGGCGCCCTTGCCCGTGACAGCCGTGAAGCCCGTCGCCTCCGGCCAGGGTATGCCCTGTGCCCGGGCGGCCCGGAGGATCGCAGCGGCGAGGGAGTGTTCCGACTGTGCCTCCACGGCCGCCGCCAGGCGCAGGACTTCGCGGGGGTCGGTCCCATTCACGGGACGGACCTCCATCACCTCGGGGGCCCCGCGGGTAAGGGTGCCGGTCTTGTCAAAAGCCAGGGCCTTAAGTTGCCCGAGGGCTTCGAGGAATTTTCCGCCCTTGATGAGAACGCCAGCGCGGGCGGCACGTGCCAGGCCGCAGACCACGGCGACCGGGGTGGAGATCACCAGGGCGCAGGGACAGGCGATGACGAGGAGCACCAGGGCCCGGTAGATCCACGGCCAGGCCGGCTGGCCCAGGAACAGCGGCGGGACGGCCGCGATGAGGACCGCCCCCGCGATCACCGCGGGCGTGTAGATGGCGGCGAACCGCTCCACGAAGGCCTGGGCCGGGGCTTTCTGGGCCTGGGCCTCTTCCACGAGGGCGATGATGCGGGCCAGCATCGTCTCCTGGGCGCGATGCGTGACTTCGACCTCCAGGGCCCCCTCGCCGTTGATGGAGCCGGCGAAGACCGGGGCGCCGGGCGACTTCTCCACGGGCATGGACTCGCCCGTGATGGGCGCCTGGTTCACGGCGGAGGTCCCGGCCCGAAGGATTCCGTCCAAGGGGATCCGTTCGCCCGGACGTACCAGGATCACCTCCCCTGGCGTAACGGCCGCCACGGGAACGCGGACCTCCTGTCCATTCCGCCGGACTGTCGCCTCGGGGGGCGTGATATCCAAGAGCCGCCGGACTGCCTGGCGCGCGCGGTCCAGACTGTAGGTCTCGAGGAGCTGGGCCAGGGCGAACAGGAAGGCGACCGCCGCCGCCTCGGCCCATTCCCCGATGGGGACCGCGCCCACCACCGCGATCGTCATCAGCACGTTCATGTCCAGCCGACGGGCCAGCGCGGCGCGCACTGCCTTGCGCGCCGTTGTCCATCCTCCGGCCAGCAGGGCCGCGGCGTACAGACCCATGCTCAGCGGCAAGGTCGCCCCCCGCCAGTCGGCGAGGAGGGCGCTCCCAAGCAAAATCCCCGAGGCCACGGTAGACAGGAGGAGGGGGTCTCGGCACCATGGGATCCGGGTGGCAGCCTGGCTTGCCAGGCTCGGGGACATCCCCAGGCTGCGGATGGCGGCGAGGATCGCGTCCGGGGCAAGAGTCTTCGGATCGAACTGGATCCGGACCGACCGCTCCAGCAGGTTCACTTGCCAGGAGGCGATACCCGGGAGCATTCGGAGTTTGCCTTCGATGCTGCTCACCTCATCCTGGCAGTCCATCTCATGCACCCGGATGACCACCGCATCGGAGCTGGTCCCCGGGATGACGGCTCGGTACCCGGACCGGGTCACCGCGGCGGCGACCCGGTCCAGGTCTGTGGCGTCCGCGTCGTACTCGACGTGGAGGCTCGCGGCCGCGAAGCTCGCCGTGGCACTGAGGACCCCGGGGACGTGTTTCACACCGTGCTCCACCGCACCGGCGCAATCCGGGCAGTGGAGCCCCTCGAGACGGACCGTGGCGTGGCGGAAGCGGCGGGCAAGCGTGGCCCCCGCCTCGCGGACCCTGGCCTCCAGGGCTGTGAGGGATACGAGCGCCGGGTCGTAGGTCAGCATGAGCTGCCGCGAAGTCGGATCCAGCTCCGCGGCGGCGATACCTTTCATCTCGCCGAGCATGCTGCGCAACCGCTCGGCGCAGGTGGTGCAGTTTACGGTCTCGGGTATGGAAACGGGAACTACCAGCCTCTGCGTGGTCATAGGGCCACCCCTGAACGACGCACCGAATCGTTGGCGAAAGACCACCGAACGTGGGCCAGAGGGACAGGGCGGTCAGGTTGGACGCGGCGGGTGATCGCTGGCACGGGCCATGGGGGATGGGAAACGTAGCGTGGGAACGTCGGTCAGCCGGGTCTCCGGTTCTGCCGGCCAGAGCGCAACGGCCATGAAGACCAGGCCGGTGAGCGTGCAAAGATCCAGGCTCTTGGCGGAATCGCCGTTAGCTTGCAATGTACTCGCATCGGCCGCCCGGTCAACCGCCGGGGCCAGGGCCATCGTCAGGGCCATGAGGACGAGGGCAAACCGAACTCCCGCGTGGCAGCGCTGCCGCTTCACCAAGGTTTGTAGTATCACGTTTGCCCCTCGCGGATATGGGCCATACAGACCCGCATCAGGGTCACGATGTGGTCGTCCGCCAGGTGGTAATGGACCATCCGCCCGTCTTTTCGGTGGCGGACCAGGCGGGCCACCCGGAGAAGGCGCAGATGGTGCGAGACCGTGGAGACGCTCAACCCGAGGAGGCCGGCGAGGTCGCAGACGCATAGCTCTTCCTGGGACAGGGCGAAGAGGATCTTGGTCCGGGTCGCATCAGCCAGGATCGCGAACACCTCGGCCAGCCCCTCGGTGCGTTTGAGGGCCGGTTCCAGCCGCCGGATCTTCACCGGGTCGAGCTGGAACGTCTCACAGCCGGGAACGGTGCGACGCGCCGATGCCATGGGGTGACCTCATTTCGATATACGTGCAAGTATAATAATGAGCCACCACCCCTCTGTCAAGCTCTATGATCACAACCACCGCTGTCATCGCCCTGGGGCCGCTGCCTGGGGTCCGTGCTGTCCATCTCGGAAGCGTTCCACTCGCGGGGTTGACGGGCTGGCCCAGCTATGGCAGTATCCCCCCTGGGGGGATATGAGAATGAAGAAGTCTCTGCACACACAGACCCGCCAGATCGCAAACCGCCTGGCCCGCATCGAAGGACATGTGGCGGCCATCCGCAGCATGGTGCTCGAGGATCGGCCCTGCCCCGACGTCCTGACCCAGCTTGCCGCGGTTGGGGCCGCCCTCGACCAGGTCGGTCGGCTGGTGCTTTCGGATCACCTGGCCCACTGCGTCGTGGATGCCGCCCGGCGGGGGGATGCCCGGCGGACCCTCGCAGACCTTGAAGCGGCGCTGGAACGCTACTTCCGGTAAGGGAGGTCGGCTTTGATCGGACCATTCGGAGACCGCTGCCGCCGCTGCGCGCGTCGCGCCGCGGCGTTCCTCCAGACGTACCGGGATGTCCTCTGGTCCGTTGAGGGAGTCGCCACCCTCGCCGGGACGGCGATTCTCCTGGGAAGCTGGGGGGCTTTCCTGCTCGGATTTCCCGCCATCGAACGGGGCTTGGCCGTCCTGGCCGCGGTGACCGCCGGACTCCCCATCTGGTGGAGCACGGCCCGGGGCCTCTGGGCCCGGGACTTCACCGTGGATGTCCTGGTCTCCACGGCGATCTTGGCGGCTCTCGTCGTGGGCGAGTACCAGGCGGGCGCCATCGTGGCCGTGATGCTGCTGGGCGGCGGGCTATTGGAGCAGTTGACCGTGGCGCGAGCCAGCCAGGCCCTCGTAGCTCTCCTGGCTCGCGTGCCCACCACGGCGACGGTCGTCCGGGGGGATGCGGAGGTTGCTGTCTCCGTGGAGGAGATCCGGCCGGGTGATCTCGTCCGGGTCCGGACGGGCGGCATGGTTCCCGTAGACGGCGTCGTCATCCAGGGGGCCGCCGCCGTGGACCAGAGCTCCATCACCGGCGAGTCCATCCCTGTAGAGAAGATGCCGGGCCACGGGGTCTTCGCCGGGACCCTCAATCGGGCGGGGACCCTCGACGTCCGGGCTACCCAGGTGGGGAGCGGCACGACCCTCGGGAAGATCATCCGGCTGGTAGAGGAGGCCCAGCGCAGCACCGCGCCCGTCCAGCGCCTCGCCAACCGCTACGCCCAGTTCTACGCGCCCATCGCCTTCACCCTGGCCGGGGTCGTCTACTTCCTCACGGCCGATATTCTGCGGGCCATCACCGTGCTCATCGTCTTCTGCCCCTGCGCCCTGGTTCTGGCCACGCCGACGGCGGTCATCGCGGGCATCGGGAACGCCGCCAGGCGGACGGTCCTCATCAAGGGGGGCGCCCAGCTCGAGGCGGCCGGCCGGGTGGATGTGGTGGCCTTTGACAAGACCGGCACTCTGACCAGGGGCGAACCCGCGGTGACTGACGTGATTGTCCGTGGCGCCTCTTCGGACGGCGAAGGCGAACTGATGCGCCTAGCGGCCGGTGCAGAAAAATTCAGCGAGCACCCCCTCGGGCGCGCCATCGTGGCAGAGGCGACCGTCCGGGGCGTGGAGATCCCGGACCCGCAGGATTCGCGAATCCTGCCCGGCGTGGGGGTCGAGGCCCGCGTGGACGGTCGCCGGGTCTTCGTGGGACGATCGGATGGCGCAGGAGGAGGCGGCCCCCGCCCCGATCCCGGGGTGGCTCAAGTCGCCGAGGCCCTGGAGGCGGAAGGCAAGACCGTCCTGCCGGTGATGACCGATGGCCGGCTGACGGGCTGGATCGCCCTTCGTGATAGGGTTCGTCCCGGCGTGACCGAGGCGATCGCCGCCCTCCGCCAGGTGGGCGTGGGCCAGATCCTCCTTCTCACCGGCGACAATCCCAGGGTGGCCGCGGCCGTGGCCAAGGAGGTCGGTGTGGACGCGTACCGGGCCGGCCTGCTGCCAGAGGAAAAGCTGGCGGTGGTCCGGGACCTTCAGCGACGCGGGCTTCGCGTGGCGGTGGTGGGGGATGGGGTGAACGATGCCCCCGCCCTGGCGGCGGCCGACATCGGCATCGCCATGGGCGCCGCGGGTACCGACGTCGCCATCGAGACGGCCGACATCGCCCTCATGAGCAGCGACCTCGCCCGCGTCCCCGAGGTCCTGGCCTTGGCCCGCCGGGCCCTGCGGGTCATCCGGGAAAACGTCCTCCTCTCTGTCGCCATCAATCTCCTTGCGGTGGTCCTCGCCGGACTCGGGATCGTGACCCCCGTCCTGGGGGCCATCATCCACGAGGCCAGCGCCATGCTCGTCGTGCTGAACGCCGTCCGCATCATCGAGTGGCGGCCGGCTGCCACCCCCTGACCGGCAATCACCGGGCGATGCTTGGCCGGCCTCTGGGACTGCCTGCGCGGGAGCCAAGAGTTAGCCCCGATCCGACGATGTCACCCAGTACATGCGCGCCGCGTTCCTCTCCCGGGTGGGGAAGCGCACCGAAGTCTTCGCGCCGTTCTCCACCGTCGGGGGCGAGAAGGGATCGGCGGACTCGGAGCGCGACCCCCCGCGGGTTCGCCGTGAAGTTCTACACCGAGGACGGGAATTAGGACTTCGTGGGCAACGACACCCCGGTGTTCTTCATCCGCGACGCGATCAAGTTCCCGGATGTCATCCACACCCAGAAGCGCCATCCGGGGAGCAACCTGAAGGACCCCGACATGTTCTGGGACTTCCTGTCGTTGACCCCGGAGTCCATCCACCAGGTGACCATCTTCTTCTCCGACCGCGGCACGCCGAAGAGCCACCGCCACATCAACGGGTACAGCGGCCATGCCTTCATGTGGTAGAATGCCCAGGGGGAATACTGGTGGGTCAAGATCCACTTCAAGACCGAGCAGGGGATCCAGAACCTGACCCGCGAAGAGGCCGTTCGCCTGGCGGGGGAGGATCCGGATCACGCCAGCCGGGATCTGTACCAGAGCATCCAGGCGGGGAATCCGCCGGCCTGGAAGGTCTCCGTCCAGATCATGACGCCGGAGAAGGCCACGCGCTACCGGTTCGACCCCTTCGACATCACCAAGGTGTGGCCGCACGCCGACTACCCGCTCCAACCGTTTGGCCGCATGGTGCTCGACCGGAACCCCGAGAACTACTTCGCCGACGTGGAGCAGGCGGCGTTCTCGCCGGGCAACTTCGTGCCCGGTATCGGGCCGTCCCCCGGCCGGATGCTGCAGGGGCGCCTGTTCAGCTACCACGACACCCACCAGCACCGGCTGGGTCCCAACTACCACCTGCTGCCGGTCAACGCGCCCAGGGCCGCCAAGGAGAAGAGCTACCGGCGCGACGGGTTCATGCGCTTCGACAGTAACGGCGGCGCCAGCCCCAACTACTGGCCCAACAGCTTCGGCGGCCCGGCCCCCGATCCCAGCGTGGCGGCGCCGCCCATCGACGCCGCCGGCATGGCCGCGCGCCACGTCTACCCGCTCGGCGACATCGACTTCGTCCAGGCGGGAGACCTGTACCGCAAGGTCATGAGCGACCGGGATCGCGACCATCTCATCGGCAACATCCTTTCCCATCTGCGGAACGCGCAGAAGCGCATCCAGCTCCGCCAGACCGCCCTCTTCTACAAGGCGGATCGAGCGTACGGCGAGCGGGTGGCCAAGGGGCTGGATCTCAACATTGCGGAGGTGCAGCGCCTCACGGCGATGTCGCAGGAGGAGCGTGTCACGGCCACGGCGGCGTGACGGGGCCACCAGCGCGACATCGAGGGCGACAGCGGGCGGCCGGGAGGCCGCCCGCCTGACCCGTTTGTCAGGAAACAGGAGTGCACGCCAACAGCCGGCTCGGCCCGATGGCGTCGCTCTCCCGGGGAGGAGACCATGGCACTGTTGAATGAACGGGATCGGAGGAAGGTTCAGGCCGAGTTCCAGGCCCTCGCCGGGCCGGTGAAGCTGGTCAACTTCACCCAGGAGCTGGCCTGCCAGTACTGCCGGGAGACCGAACTCCTGCTCCGGGAGATCCAAGCCCTCTCCGACAAGATCAGCCTGGAGGTGTACAACTTCCAGCTGGATACAGAGAGGGTCGCCCAGTACCGCGTGGACAAGATCCCCGCCACCGTGGTGGAGGGGGCACGCGACTACGGCATCCGCTTCTACGGCATCCCCCTGGGGTACGAGTTCGCCTCTTTCCTCGGCGCCATCAAAGATATCTCCCGGGGCCAAACGGACCTGAAGCCCGAGACCCGGGCAGCCCTGGCTGAGCTTCGACAGCCCGTTCACCTGCAGGTCTTCGTCACGCCGACTTGACCCTACTGTCCGGCCGCGGTGCGGCTGGCGCATCAGTTCGCCCTGGAGAGCGGCCTCATCACGGGGGACATGGTGGAGGCCACCGAATTCCCCCATCTCGTTCAGCGGTACGGGGTTCGCGGCGTGCCCAAGACGGTGGTCAACGAGACCGTGTTCATCGAGGGGGCCGTGCCAGAGGACGCCTATCTCTCCAAGGTGTTGGAGGCGATTGCCCGGTGATTGAACGAAAAGGAGAAAGGAGGAACGCAGCATGAACTGGTTGCGGAAGGAGAGGTGGCCCTGGTGGCAGGCGGGGCTGCTGCTGGGGCTGCTCAACATGTTCGCCTTCTACACGGCGAACTACTATCTCTCTGTCTCGACGACGTTCTCGCGGGCGGCGGGGATGATCGTGGGCCTCGTGACCCCCGCCCATGTGGCGGCCAACGCCTACTGGCAGATGGTGAAGCCCATCCTGGACTGGCAGTTTATGTTGGTCCTCGGGATCCCCATCGGCGCCTACTTGGCCGCCCGGCTGAGCCAGCGTGCCATCACTTTTAGCACGATGCTTCCCGAGATGTGGGTCAACCGCTTCGGGACCAGCCCGGCGCGCCGGTGGGTCTTGGGGCTCCTGGGTGGGATCTTGGTCGGATTCGGGGCTCGCTTCGCCGATGGGTGAACGAGTGGCCACGGGCTCAGTGGGGGCCTGCAGCTTGCCGTCAGTAGCTGGATCTTCCTGGCCGCCATGATGCTCTCGGGGATCGTGGCGGCGCGGCTCGTCTTCCGGAGGGCTTGACCATGGGACCGCTGGAAATCACCGGGCCGGCCCGGCTCCTCCTGGGGCTTCTGACCGGCATAGCCTTTGGATTCATTCTGCAGAAGGGGCAGGTGACGCGCTACGACAAGATCGTGGCCTTCTTCCGCCTGACCGACCTGACCGTCCTGAAGGTCATGATGGGCGGGATCCTGGCGGGGATGGTGGGCGTGTATCTGCTGCGGGAGTGGGGACTCGTCAACCTCCACATCAAGCCGACGATCCTGAGCGCCAACATCCTCGGTGGCCTCATCTTCGGCGTGGGAATGCTGCTTCTCGGGTTCTGACCCGGCACCTGCGCCGGGGCCTTCGGTGAAGGCCGAGTGGACGGGTTGTTTCGGGGCATTCTGGGCATCCTCGTCGGGGCCTGGCTCTATGCGGAGGTCTACCCGCTCATTCAGGGGAACCTGCTCAAAGTTGGGGTCTATGGGAAGCTCACTTTCCCCAGCCTCCTGGGCGTCAACCCCTGGTTTCTGATCCTCCCGTTGGTTCTTGTCATTGGCAGCTTTATCGTTTGGCTCGACCGGAAGGGGCTGTGAGGGCGGATGACTGCCATGGACACGCTCTCGGGAAGGAGGGGCGATATGCAGCGCAGCATCTGCCTGCGGGGAATCGCGCTGGCCATCCTCCTCTTGGTGGTCGCGGCAGGGATGGCCTCGGGAGGCCAGAGGGTTTACGAGGAGCGATTCACCGACGGCCGCCTGAGCCTCGATTGGGCCCCCTTTCCCGGCTTCAGCCCGGACCGGCTGGAGGCAGTCCCGGACCCGCAGGCGCCCGGGGGCGATAGCTGGGCAGGACGGGTCGTCAACGCGGGGCTGGGCGGCTTCGCCGCTCTCCCCTCTGCCCACCGCTTGGGCTTTCGGGACGTCTCGGTGGAGGCCTGGATCTACGCCCCGGTCGGCGGAAGCGACCGAGGACCCCTCCAGGGGCTCGCCGTGCGCGTGGACCCGGAGCACGGGCGCTTCTACCGGCTCGCCGTCCAATTCACGGCACCGCCGCGGATCACCTTGGCCTATGTAGGACGGGACACCGCGAACTTCCCCGTGTACCTCCGGACCTGGAGCGAGGCGGAGATCCCCGGAGGGGCTCCTCGCCAGAGCGGCTGGCACCGCCTCGGCCTCACGGCGGTGGGCGACGCCCTCTCGGCCTCCTGGAATGGACAGGCGCTTCCCGGCTCCCCGATTTTTGATGCCAGGATCCCCCGGGGCTCCGTGGGGGTGTACACCAACTTCGTCGGCGGGCAGCAGCTCGCAGAGACGCGGGTGGACGGGCTGATCATCCGGGCAGGAGGCAGCGATGATGAAAGCGAGAAGGAGGTGAGACAGTTGCTGGCCTGGCGGGATGCCTGGGATCCGCGGGCGCCCGCTCGACCATCGCCCATGCCGGGGGTGGGACACTGATGGATTACGTCCGCGCGGGCCCGCAGATTCCAGGGAGGTGACGGATGAACTACCCGGTCTGGGAAGTCCCGATCCTGGGGGGAGGCATGCTCATCGGTGCCATCGCCATCCTCCACGTCTTCGTCGCCCACTTCGCCGTGGGGGGCGGCCTCTACCTGGTCCTGACGGAACGGCGTGCGTACCGGACCGCTGACGAGGGGTTGCTCCATTACCTGCAGGGGCACTACGCGTCCCTCTGCCGGCCTCAGCCGCCACCGCGCAGTGGCGCGGATTGCTCGTGCCTGGATGGGCCATCCCCAAAGACTGCCAGGCTCCCCGGGGCCGCCCTGGTCAAGCGAGCCCCGGGGGGAAAATCCTGACCGGAAGGAGGTGATTGACATGGCCAAGCGCGTCACCAAGAAACCCAAAGCGCGGCAGCCTACGACCAGCAGCAATTGTGGCTGTGGGTGCCTACCGGTGAGCAAGAAGTAAGACGAAGAACGGCGGGAGGGGCCGGGACCGCGGCTCGGCCCTTCGCCAGCCAGGGGGCCCAAGCGAGTTCCTGCAAATCTCGCGTCAGGTAACCTGCATCGCGTTATCCCCCGTCTGGCATCTATAACAATTTGGGCTGGGCGTCAGATTGCCCCTCTTCCTGGATCCGCGTGCGTCCGCTGGGAGGGTCGTTTTTTCTGCAGAATGTCAGTTCTGACGGCGCCAGGTCTGGCCGCCATCCGTACTCTTGAAGATCTTTCCGGGGGCTGTCCCAAGGAGGATGACGTCCGGCTTCACCGGATGGATGGCAATCGCGGCCACGTCCTTTGGAGCCGCGTTCAGCTTCTTCCAGCTCTCCCCTCCGTCAGTGCTCTTGAAAGCGCTCTCCCGCAACCCGGCGAACATGATCTTCGGGTCGGCATGACTGGCGGCGAAGGCGTACACCGTCTTGTTGGCGGGCAGACCGCCCACCGGTTTCCAGCCTCAGAAGCAGTCTGGGCCGCGGAAGATTCCTTCGCTGGTCGCCGCGTAGAGGAAGATGCCGCCCATGCCCGTGGGGATGTTCACCGCCTGGAGGGCACGCACGTCCGGGTTGCTCGGCCCGTCATCCACTCGTTTCCATTCCGCCAGATCCCCGAGGATTCGGTAGAGCCCCTTGTCCGCCACCCAGGCGTACAATCGCTTCGGCTGGGCAGGGTTGTACCCGTCCACGGCCAGGGCATGGACATCCATTCCGCCAAGGCCCGTGCTGAACGATTGCCAGGTTGCGCCCCCGTCCGTGGTCCGCAGGACCCCGCGGTTATGGGTCCCCACGTAGAGCACCTTGGGCTTAGTCGGGTCCTGGGCGAAGCTCATGAAATCCATGGCGGCCAGGTCAGCCGGGATCTTGACGGGCTGCCAGCTCTTGCCCTCGTCACTGCTCCGGTACAGGTCATGGTGGGTCCCGATCCACAGGGTATTGTCGGTCGGGCTGATGAGCAGCGCGTGGAGGTGGCCGATGTCGTTCGTCGTCCCCGCCGTCTCGCCAAGGCTCGTGAGCGCCATGGCGATCCCGATGGCCAGTCCCGCGATGGGCACGAGGCGAGACCAGCGGGGACGGATCAGCGTCGGCTGGATTCCGGGAAGAAGCCCGATTCCTCTTCGTTGCATGGCGTCCATGTATCCTCCTCGTCCCCCTCACCTGCTCCTCTCCCCCCACCCAAAGGGTACCCGGGGGGAGAGGCTGGGAGAGGGGGTTGTTGTTGCTGGGACTGGAGCGGTCACTCGATCTTCGCCAGCGTGATCATGCCGCCTTCCATGTGCATGGGCTTGTGGCAGTGAAAGAACCAGTCGCCGGGGTTGTAGGCGGTGAACTCGATGTCCACGGAGCCCATGTGCGCTTCCACGTCCACGCTGTCCTTCACGATGGCCTGAGCTAGGCGCCGCCCATTCACGGCCAGGACCTTGAACGATTGACCGTGGAGGTGCATGGGGTGCGCCTCCATGCTCATGTTGTTGAAGCGCACGCGCACACGGTCGCCCTTCCGGAGCCGCAAGGGGTCCGTGTTTGGATATTGTTTGCCGTTGATGGTCCAGACGTCGGAGCCCATCATCCCGCCGCTCAGGGTAAGGTCGAATGTCCGATCCCGCCCCGAGGGGGGGTGCAGCACGTCACGGCCACGTCCGATGCCGTACCGCCACAGGCTCAGATCGGTGATCCCCTCGATGGGTGCCTCCGGGGTTTTCCCTTCGTGCCCCTCGTACACCACGGCCACCTGCTCCCCGGCCCCGGGATGGCCCGCCTCGGCGCAGTAGAGGAACCAGGACCCGGGGTGGTCGGCCACAAAGAAGACATCGTATCGCTCGCTGGGAGCGATGGGCACGGCATCCACCTCCACGGGCTGTACTAAGGGGTTCCCGTCGGTATGGGTCACATTCAGCCGGTGGCCCGCCAGGCGGATCACATGGGTGTGGTCGGCGCTGGCATTGATGAGGCGCAGCCGCACGCGCTCGCCCTTGCGGACGCGGAGTGGCTCGGTGGCGGGGTAGGCCTTGCCGTTGATCGTCATCGTGTCGTACGCGGGCGTCTGGCCGCCCATGCCCATCATGCCGCCTCCCATCATGCCCCCCATGCCTCGCCCGCCCATCATCCCTTCCATCATCCGGCCCATTCCTCCGCCCATCATGCCACCCATCATTCCACCCATGCTGCCGCGGGCGCCAGCAATCCCCTCGGCCGTTCTCGGGAGGGGGCGGCCCGTCCCGGTGGCCCAGTCGTCGAGGACGAGGGTGTACTCCCGGTCGTACCCGAACGGCTCTGGCCCAGCGGGCTCAATGATCAACGGGGCTACTAGCCCAAGATCCATCTGCTTGTGTTCCTGGAAGTGGGTATGGTACCAGCGCGTGCCCGCGGGCCTTGCCTCGAACTCGTAGATAAATGTCTCACCAGGCTGGACCGGCTTCTGGGAGATTCCCGGTACCCCATCCATGGGCGCAGGGACATCCACGCCGTGCCAGTGGATGGTCGTCGGTTCGGCCAGGTCGTTCTTGAGCGTGATCCGGACCCGCTCCCCCTCGCGCACACGGAGCGCCGGCCCAGGAACCTGCCCATTATAGGCCATGGCCTTGACGACCTTACCGGGCGCCAGCTCCCATCGGGTTTCCTTCGCAACGAGGTCGATCTCCCGAACGCCGCTGGTGCCTGCCACCCGTCGCGGCGCCATTAGAGCAGCTCCGCCCAGGGTGATGCCCATCCCGGCCAGGCCGGCGGACCGCAGGAACTCCCGCCGGTTCCATTCGTTCCCTGCAACCCACTCATTCATGGTTTTCACTCCTGGTGGCATGATCTACTGGATCCCACACCCGGTTTACCTGGGCTCACCGAGAAGCGCTCGGATGTACGCGCGAGCCTCCTTGCTGTCCCATTCCCGGGCGCCGATGGCTCGCCCGGCAATGATGTGGTTCCGGTCAAGGATATAAGTGGCAGGCAGGCCGCGGACGACGTACTTCATGGCTGCCTCTCCCTTTCGATCCAGGAGGACAGGGAATGTGAGCTTCAGTTCCTGGACGAAGGCGCGGACGGCTTGCGGTCCCTCCTGAACATTCACCGCCAAAACGACGAAGCCCTTGCCCTTGAAGTCTCGGTACAGGCGTTCCATCGCCGGCATCTCCAGCCGGCAGGGAATGCACCAGGTCGCCCAGAAGTTCAGAAAGACCACCTTGCCGCGAAAGTCCTCAAGGAGAATAAAGCGCCCATCGGGGTCGGCCCCGACAATGTTGGGGGCCTCGACCTGCTCCTTGGGTATCTGGATGCCCAGCGCGGTCGCAAAATGATCGTTTGCTTCCACCTCTGGAGCGACGGAGGCGATTGCCAGTGTGAGCAATATGGCGCCCAGCCTTGGTCCGATCCGCGCCGTGGGAGACATCGCCGATTTCCTATACCTTGAGAATGCTCTGCGGGTATTGGGCCTCGGGGTTCCCGGGCGCCATGCGGAAGATCGCGCTCTTGTCCACCTGCAAGATGCCCTCAGGAGTCAGGGTGATCTTGATCCGATCCAGCGGCCGTGGCGCCGGTCCCTCGAAGTTTGTCCCGTCTCGCTTGAAGCCGCTGCCGTGGCAGGGGCACTTGAACTTGTTCTCTGCCGCGAACCAGTTGGGCGTGCAGCCGAGGTGCGTGCAGATGGCCAGCAGGGCGTAGAGGTTCCCGTCCTCTTTCCTTACGATCCAGACCCGCTGGCTCTTTTTCCACCGCTCGTCCACCACGCCGGGAACGAAATTGTCCGGTCTGTCCGCGAGGAAGACCGCCGGGGGCTCGAACAAGACACGGGGGAACATGAACCGGGTGAATGCCAGGAGCGACGCCCCGATCACCCCGGCGAACCCCGCCCAGCCCGCCAGAGAGAAAATGTCCCGCCGGGACCAGATGGTGGCAGCGAGGTCGGGCAACTCGCCTCCATGCGCGCCCTTCGAAGCCCTATCCACGGCCATCTTTATATCCCCCCGCCCCCTCCTTACTGCTTTGCCAGCTCCATGAACTTCCCACGTTGGGCGGGGGTGAGGATCGCCTTACCTTCCTCTATCACCTTGAAACGGGACAGGCGGAGATCCGTCCGGATGGCTTCCGCCTCCTTCAGCTTTGCCTCAACCGCCCGCAGATCAACTGGTCCGGGCCCCACCAACTGATCGAGGTCCCGCTCGACCTTTTCCAAGGCTTCACTCTTTGTCCGGGCCGCTTTGGCAAATCCGTCTCGCAGATTGAACAGCCTGCCGACCTGTTCGGCTGACAGCCCCAGCTCCTCCCGGAGATCCAGCATGACGGTGATCCAGGGGCGGTCGTTGGTGGAAGCCGCTCCCATCATGCCTGGCCCCATCATCCCAGGACCAGCCTGCTGGCTCGGCTGTTGCTGCTGCTGTCCTTGCTGTTGGCCCGGCCCCGTCAGGGCCAGGCTGTGACTCCCAAGCGAAAAAATCCCGAGGACAAATACGGATATGAGCGCGATAGCCCATCCGTGCGCGGCGTTCACGGTGTTTCTCCTTTGATTAATGGGATACAGGCAGCGAATATGTGGTTCCGCGGATCGGGGATGCGAACACCGATCCCCTTGGGTGTAATTTCAATTTTTCGATTTCAGTCGGCGGTAGAGCTAGGCGAGCGGGGGTGCGCGGCCCGCAGGAATGGAAAGGAAGCCGAAGTGCGGCGTAGTTGGCCCCACGTACTGGAACAGGATCTCTGAGGTCCCACTGTACGGCACGACGGTAATCAGCGGCACAGGAACAGCTAGAAGGTGATCCGTATGGGTCGCCGCCTTGTTACACAGGCCAGGCGGCGAGGCCAGATCCTGACAGGAATCCTGGCTGGCCATTGTCCCACCGACGAGGCAGAGGGCGAGGACGATGACAAGGATGCCTGCCATCACGAGTACGGCACCGGACGTGCGATCCTGCTTGGGGAGCCTCATCATGACGCCCGGAGCATATGGGACAAAAGAGATCTGGTCAATAGAAAGCGTCACGAGCGGGGGTTCGGTTCGCCGATCATGGCATCATCGGCATTCGGGGCATCGGGCGCATCATTCCTGGCCCCATGGGGTGGCCGGGCCCAATCATCCCATGCATGCGGACCACCATCCACCCTGCCTGCTCCTCACCCAGGACCCGCATGGGGGACAGGCGGCGTTCTTTCGGCACCAGGGTATCCAGGTAATAGACCAGTGACCAGATCTCTTGGCCGTCGAGGGAATCCCCGTAGGAGGGCATGGGTGTCCCCGAAAGTCCGGTGGCGATGGTGAGGTACGTTGCTTCAGGCGTGGAGCCCCGCTTGAGCGGCCGCCAGGTGAGATCGCTCGGCTGGGTCGGCCATCCCCAGTCATCTTTCATCTCCGGTGCCGAGGGGCCGTCCCCTCGACCGGCATCCCCGTGACACTTGCCGCACTCAGCGTCCCGGTAGAGCTGAGCGCCCTTGGCCAGGAGGTCCTGGCTCTTCGGCGGGGATGGCGGCACAGCGATTGGAAGTGCCAGTCGTTCTGTGGCAAAGCGAGGCGAGAGGGTCTTGATGTACTGGACCACCGCTTTCCGATCATTCTCGGGGAGATCGGCGCGCCCCACCATCCCGGTCCAGCGCAGCCCCTGAGTCACGGTCTGCAACAGATCCTCATCGGTCGGCAGGGAGCCGGACGGCGTCGAGCGGAATTTGAAGAGGCCGCGACTGAAATCCCGGGGCTGGATGCGGAACATGTGCGCCGCCATTCCTGTGCCGTCGCCACGCTCTCCGTGGCATATCGCGCATTGGAGCTGGTACACGTCGCGTCCCCGGTTCAGAACCTCCGAGGAAGCCTGGGCGCTCTCGGGTACGTTGACCGGATGAATTACGGCGGTCGCCCCGAGCCAGACCACAAGCAGAACCACGGTCGCCGCGACGAGCCTCATGGCCGAGTCTCCCGGAGCAGGGTTCTTATATCCCGGCGAAGTCGCCCGAGAGCCTCCTCGTCATTGCTCTGGTAGTAGCCTCGGATCCTCGCCTGGCCATCCACCACGACGAACCGCGAGCTGTGAAGAAACGGCTTCCCCGAATGGCCGGGATGCGCCACCGCCGGAGCAGGCTCGAGGAGCGACAACCCGGCCGTCTGCAGACAGGGTGTGACCGCCCACACCCGGCCCTCTGGCTGTCGGAATGGGTTTTCCTGGCGTGCCTGGGGACGGCCTGACGGAGCTTGCTTGTCGCGAGGGCCCTGATCCAGTTCTTCCGGATCTGCCACGCTCAAGCGAAATCCACCCACAGCCAGGCTGTAGATAGCCCGCTTCTCCCCGGTCAGGAATAGCCAGCGCTCGCGATCCGCCCCGAAGCGGGTTGCGTATTCGCTCAGGGTCTCCGGCGTGTCCTGCTCCGGGTCCACCGTGATGGACACCAACCGGAAATCGCGTTCGGTTTTCAGCTCCTCCTGCAGCCGGGCCATCTGCGCGCTCTGCAGCGGGCAGGTATCGGTGCAATGGGTATAGATGAAGTTCGCGATCCAGACTTTTCCCCGAAGGTCGGCCAGCGTAACGCGCCTTCCGGCTCGCTCGATCAGCGAGAAGTCCGGAACCGTTCCAAAGTGGTGTAGGCCCTCGAGTGGCCGGTCTTCTCCTCCCTTCCCAGGCCGCAGACCTTGCCAGGTCCATACCCCTATCCCGAGGATACCAGCCAGGGCGGCGAGCACCAGGGCCCTTCCGAACGGCTGTCGAATTGAGGCCGTTCCTTTCATGAAAAAGCTCACATGGCTTTCACATGTCGCCGCACTGGCACGAAGGCGTTGACCACACTGGCGTACTTCCGGTATGTCTCGCCAAACTCCCCTTCCAGGCCACGATCTTCCTGTCGAGAGAGGCGGACGTACATGACGATGAGAACGGGAGCCATCAGAAGTGTCAGGAACGTCGGCCACTGGATATTGAAGCCCAGGATGACCAGGATCAGTCCCGCGTACTGCGGGTGGCGCATGTAGCCGTAGATGCCCGACGTCACCAGTTGGCCCCGACCCGCATGCACCTGGCGCCAGCCCGTGGCCAGGAGGACAACGCCCAGGCCGATGAAACCCACGCTCACCGCCATGACCAGATATACGCCCATTCCCAGGCTGATGACACCCGTCCTGGACAGAAGATACGCCCACAGGTGACTCTCCTGGAGGCCAAAGGCCGAAGAGGGGATTCCAAGGGCCGGCGCGAGAAGATAGATGGTCAGCGGGACGCCGAACATCTCGGTGAAGAGGCTGATGAAGAACGCCGAGGTCAGGCCGGCGTTTCGCCACTCGGCCCGCCGCCGGGGCGTGGTGAACCCGAAGACAAAGGCGAGGAACAGCAGGCTCGCCAGGGCCACGGAGGGCCAGTTGCCATACCAGGCCTCGAATGATTGATGCATGCCATCCGGGTGCGCCCGCAAGGTGAGAATCAGGGCAGCGGCGGCGAGAAGGCTGACCGCAGCCCAGACTGCTGTGCGGAAGATGAGGCCGGGCGACCATCGCGACCTCGGGGATAGCGTGGACTGCGCTTCTGCCTGACTGTCGGATGGACCGATGGGAGTGAAGGCTGTCACGAGCGTACTCCTCCTAGAAGGTCCAATATGTCAAGGTGTCGTTAATTCCCGCCAGGATGAAGACCGCCCCGGCGACCCGATTGGCAATACGCCCGAAGCGCATCAGGCCCGATCTGGAGCCGGCAAGGGTTTGTCCGCCGACTGTGGCTACAGCGGCGAGGAAGAGAAGGGGTGCTGCCGTGCCCAACGCGAAGAACGCCGGATAGCTCCAACCGACAGAGGAGCGCAAGCCCATGGGGATCGTCAATCCGAAGAACAGCCAGAATAGCGTCGGGCAGAAGGCGACGGAAAAAGCGAGACCCATCAGAAATGCTCCCCAGGAGCCCTCACGTGCAGCTCGGGTTTCCATCCAGCGCCGCAGACGTTCTCCCACCCCGAATTGCCAGCGGATGGCCCCCAGGAGGGCGAGTCCAACCAGGATCAGGAGAGGGCCCAGAAGACGACGCGCCGCCACCACCACGGGGATCGAAGCGGAATCCAGGCGAAGACCCAGGAAGATCATGAGTCCCCCCAGGACCGTGTACACGATCGCCTTTCCCGCCGTATAGGCCACCGCGAGTCGCAGGGGCGCACCCCCGGCTCCGGTGCGTCGGGAGACGAAGGCCATGGCGCTCAAGTTCGTCGTGAGCTGGCATGGCGCCGCCGCCCCGATCAGCCCAAAAAGAAATACAGAGACCATCGGGACGCTGACCTGATCCGCCAGGGCATTGACCGGGCCGCTGAGCCATGCGCTCAGCCGGCTCAGGATAACGTACCAGGATTCCATGAGTCAGAAGAGCCAGCGATAAATCATGAAGCCTGCTCCTGCCAGGAGCAGCAGCCAGGTGGACGGTCAGATGTGGATCTTCTTCAAGGTGAAGCCTCCTTTCGCCTCTCTTCAACGGGAAGATCGATTTACTGTACGCAGGCAGCAACGAAAGGTCAACGCCGAAGGTTATTGATGAGCCTCGGGCAAGACAAAGGCCACGACCGGAAGCGGATATTCCGCCCAGGTCGTGGGGTGTGTTCGGGCGGCGCTTGACTTACCGGCTGGAGATCCGGGTGGAAAGCTGTTTCACGATCGCCTCGGCCAGCGGATCGAGGATCCTGGTTAGTGGTGGCTGCCGTGTGGATGTTGAGACCGCCATTCCGCCCGCCAAAGCAGCCTTCAGACTTGGCTCTTTCAAGCGTAGTCTTCCGTCTCTGAGTACGGTTGAGCTGCAGCGAGGTAAGGGCAAGCTGGGCGCCCAAGTTGCCAATCCCAGGTGCGGGAATTTCCTGAACCGAAGCTGGTGGCGCTCCTGGCGCTTGGCGGCTGGCAACCCCTGGCGACGGTTGTCCTTGGCGGGGGCGGGAGGGGGCCCGCCTGACAGGCGAATTCAAAGCCAGTCAATCGTGACCAGGTGTTCGACCTTGGCAAATTCACGATCACCGGTCACGATGGCTGCCCCTTCCCTCTGGGCAATGGCCACGGCGATGGCGTCGGCGAAGGCCATCGGAAAGTCAGCCTTGACCTTTGCCGCGCCCAGCGCAAGGGCTTCGTCGCAGGGGACCAATTGAAGCGGAAGGCTCTGTAACTGGCGGATGATTTCCTCGGCAAAGGGCTGGCCGTGCTGCCTGGCGAGACGATAATACACCTCTCCCAGATTGATGACACTCAGCAGGAGAGGCACCTTCCGTCGTTGGGCCTGAGTCAGGAGGCCTTCGACCCTATCCGCGCCGGCCTCGTCTTGAATCCATGCCAGGACGGCGAAGGAATCGAGCAAACTTCTTTTCTTCACGTGCCAGCTCCTGTCGCCGATCCTCCAAGAGTGCCTTGGTCAGCGAGGGGCCACCCTTTGCGATCCCGCGCAAGGCCCGAATGGGGTCCCCGGGCAGCGGGAAAAGCACGACCTCCTTGCCCTGGACGCGCACATGGAGCTTCGTGCCGGGAGCGATTCCCAGCGCCTGCCTGATCTCCTTTGGGATCACTACCTGTCCCTTTGCGAGTGTTCTTACGATTGGCATTTCGGTTCACCTCATTCACGCTTGGTTAAACTAATAGATCGAAGTTTAACCGCCCTGCCCTTGGCTGTCAAGGCCTGCATCTCTCCGCTTCCCTGGTACATCTCACCATGCCGACTGGGTTGACTTTTGGATTGACGCGGCCGGGCGGCCTGTGGTTGGATGTCGCCATTCAACAGGTCCATTGCCGTCCCTCGGGGCGTCAGCGTGCCCCGCACCCCGCGGGGTTCCAGCCAGGAGATCCCGCGTTCGCAGCCACTCCTGGACCGCGCTGTTTCCCTAGTCTCGATCTGGTATCGCAACTTGGTGGAGCAGATCGCCACAACTCTCCGACACGCCAATGCCGACGGAAACCTCTGGCCGGGCACTCGTCTCCTTGAGGTTCAGATTCCGGGCGACTCTCTGCCGGCGATCCACCGAACCACCGAACTGCCGAACGCTCTAGGGAGGATTCACCGGAATGGCTGCCCAGATTCGGCGTGATTTCAAGAAGACCTACCCGGTGATCACGCGAGGGAAGGGCGTATATATTTACGACCGGGAGGGCCGGGAGTACCTCGACGCCGTCGGGGGGATCGCGGTGGTCAACGTCGGTCACGGCGTTCCCGAGATCATCGCGGCCATGACGGAGCAGGCCCAGCGGGTGGCCTTTGTCCATGGCGGGTCCTTCGCCAACGAGCCGGCGCAGGCCCTGGCGGAGGAGTTGGCTACGTGGGCCCCGGACGGGATGGGCCACGTCCTGCTGCTGGCGGGCGGGTCCGAGGCGACCGAGACCGCCATGAAGCTGGCCCGCCAGTACCACGTGGAGCGGGGCAAGGCCGGTAAGTACCGCGTCATCTCCCGCTGGATCAGTTACCACGGCAACACCATTGGCGCCCTGTCCATGTCGGGCCGGACCGCCTGGCGCCGGGAGTTCGTCCCGTATCTCCAGAATTTTCCGAAGATCCATCCCCCCTACTGCTACCGGTGTCCCTACGGCAAGACCTATCCCACCTGCCAGGTGGCCTGCGCAGACGATCTCGAACGCGTCATATCCCTGGAGGGACCGGACAGCGTCGCCGCCTTCATTGCCGAGCCGGTGATCGGCACCTCGGCCGCGGGGGTCACGCCGCCGCCCGAATACTATCCCCGGATCCGGGAGATCTGCGACAAGTACGACGTCCTGTTTATCGCCGACGAGGTGATCACGGGGATCGGGCGCACCGGAAGGAATTTCGGGATCGAGCACTGGGGCGTGACCCCTGACATGATCACGGCCGGCAAGGCGCTGAGCAGCGGGTACGCTCCCCTGGCGGCCGTGATCGTCCACGACCGGGTGTACGACGCCATTGCCCGGGGCTCCGGGCGGACCACCCAGGGCTTTACCTACTCGGGGCATCCCCTCAGCGCGGCCGTGGGGCTGGCCGTCCTCCGGTATCTCAAGACCCACGGCCTGGTAGCCAATGCCGGCCGCATCGGGCGCATCCTGCTGGAGCGCCTGAGCACCCTGAAACGGTTCCCCATCGTGGGCGACGTGCGTGGGCTCGGGCTGTTCCTCGGGGTGGAGTTCGTGGCGGACCAGGCCACCAAGCGCCCCTTCCCGCCGGACGCGGGGATCACGCGGCGGATCGTCGAGGCGGCGCTGGCGGAGGGGATCGTCGTCGTCCCGGGGATGAGTGGCCTGATCGACGGGGTGGCCGGTGATCAAATCCAGATCAGCCCACCCTACATTTTCACCGAGGCGAATGTCGAACAACTCGTGAGGGCGCTGGAGGTCGCGATCCAGAAGGTCATGGGAGAGCTGGGAGTCTTCCGAGGGTAGAACGAAGCCGCTGGAAGGAGGACCCTACCCGATCGCGCGTCTTCGCCACCCCTCCGGGTTGCAGACGTAGAGTTCCAGGCCGGCAATTTTCTTGCGGTATCCGGGCGTGCTCAGCGGGCTCACGAGGAAATTCACCCCTCGGGGATAGTAGGACCGGAAGAGCTTGAGCGCGGCCGGTTCAAATTGCGCCGGGTCCCACTTGCACTCGAGGGCGTCGATGTGGTTCCGCGCCCGGGCGATCACGAAGTCGATCTCCCGTCCCGCCGCATCTCGCCAGTACTGAATCTGCCACTTGTGGCCGTGGGCCTGGAGGTGCTCCAGGACCACGTGCTCCCACAGCAGGCCGTAGTCCTCGGGCCGCAAGGGATCCCAGCCGCGGGCAAAGCACACGAATCCCGAATCGAAGGCATATATCTTCGGCATCTTTACGAGTTCCTTTTGGCCGCCCCCATGGAATGGCCGGAGGACCGTGATGGCGTGAGTGACCTCGAGGGCCCGGAGATAGCTCTCGGCGGTGGGCCGGCTAATGCCGAGGGCGCCGGCGGTGCGCGCGACCTCCAGCAGGCCCCCGCTCTGTTTCAACACGTATTCGAACATGGCATGGAACTTCTCGGGCGCCCGGAAGGCGTAGAGCCGCTGGATGTCCCGGGCGAAGAAAGAGTCGATCCATTCCCGGTAGAAGCCTGGGCTCTTGGTACCTGCCAGGAGCGCCTCAGGGAGGCCCCCATGGTACAGCCGCTTCAGGAGCGGGGTGTTCCGAAATGCCGGGAGCTCATCCCACAGCACCGGCGTCAGATGCACGAGCCGCTTCCGACCCGTCAGGGTGTCCCGGAACTTCTGGCTGGCCTCGAGCGTCGAAGAGCCCGTCGCCAGGATCTTCAATTGGGGGAAAAGATCAGCGCCGATTTTTAGCAGCCGGCTCGGGTCGCGAAGCTGGTGGATTTCGTCGAAGACCACAATGGGGCGATCGCAATTCCGGTAAAAGAGTTCGGGGTCCGCGACCATGTCCGCCACGACCGGGAGATCGCAGTTGATGTATTGGATTCGCTCGCTCCCAAGGCTGTGGGCCAGCGTTGTCTTGCCGGACCGCCGCACGCCGGCGAGCCAGGCGATGGACGCTTCCTGCCAGGCGTGCTCGATACGCTGAACCCAGAACGGGCGCGGGATCATGTCGGCATAATTAGCATATTCTCCGATTAAATGTCAACCATGACTTATGCAAAGACCGACCGGGGGAAACGGGCGTCCGCCGCCGAAACCAGGATCGAGCAACAGACCGGCACGCAGGCCAGTCCCTTTCGATTCCGGATTGATCTCGGAATCTGCGAGACGGGAGTTGGAACTGACCTTTTGCCAGCGGTCCTTGACAGGGCGGAGGGGCATCCATATCATGCAGCATCGAATGACCAAGGACACAATGACCAATGAACCAATGAACCAATGACCAATGTGTCTCAAGAGGCCGACGGGTTAACCCCGCCGGAGGATCAGCGCGTGAAGCCGGGGACCCAACGCTAGCGTTGGGTGCCCCCTGGTTCACCCAGGGGGACCGGAGACCGCCGGGGTTATCCCGGCGGAGCATCAGCCCGCAAAGCTTAAACCCCTGAGCTCAGCCTAGGGGATGGACAACCAATCCCGAATGCTCCGGTGAGGTGACGCATGAAACCATTGGATAAACCCCTGCTGCTGGAGATTTATCGGAAGATGGTGGCGGTCCGGGTCTTCGAAGAGACGGCGGCGGACCTGTTCCTGAAGGGGCAGCTCCCCGGATTCCTGCACTCCTACATCGGCGAGGAGGCGGTGGCGGCCGGGGTCTGCGCCCACCTCACCCCCCAGGATATGATCACCAGCACCCACCGCGGCCACGGACATGCCGTGGCCAAGGGGGCGCGCCTGGACATGATGATGGCGGAGCTGTTCGCCAAGAAAACCGGCTACTGCCACGGGAAGGGCGGCTCCATGCACATCGCAGACTTGGATCTGGGGATCCTGGGGGCCAACGGCATCGTGGGCGGCGGCATCCCCATCGCCACAGGGGCGGGGCTGGCGCTGAAGCTGAAGGGCGGCGACCGGGTCACGGTGGCCTTCTTCGGCGACGGCGGCAGCAACACCGGCGCCTTCCACGAGGGCGTGAACATGGCGGCGGTGTGGAACCTTCCGGTGGTGTTCGTGTGCGAGAACAACCAGTACGCGGAATCCACGCCACGGGACGTGCACCAGAGGATCAAGGACATCGCCCAGCGCGCTGTGGCCTACGACATCCCCGGGGTGGTGGCCGACGGCATGGACGTCTTCGACGTGTACCAGAAGGCGGGCGAGGCCATCGATCGCGCCCGGACCGGCGGAGGTCCGACCCTGGTGGAGGCCAAGACCTACCGGTTCATGGGCCACTACGTGGGGGACCCCCAGACCTACCGGACCAAGGATGAGGTGGATCAGTGGAAGAAGCGGGACCCGATCGCCATGTTCCGCAAGCGGGTGGTGGAGGAGGGGAAGATCCCGGCGGCCGAGCTGGACGCCATCGATGCCGCGATTGCCAAGGAGATGGAGCAGGCGGTGGAGTTCGCCCGCCAGAGCCCGGAGCCCGAGGTGGAAGCGGCGCTGCAGGATATCTTTACTGAATGACCAATGACGATCATCAAATGACCAATGACCAATGAACCAATGACCAATGAGATTTGAGGGAAGACCGCGTGGATAGTCCGGGTGGCAAGTACCAATGAGCCAATGACCAATGCGTCAATCAATGACCAATGACCAATTACGAATGACCAAGGAGCCAATGGGCGGGTCAGCGCCGTGTGGCGCTGGTGATGATGCCGCTCAGGATGCGCACCAGCTCATCGGCCTCTTGGATCAATGAAGGAACCTCAGGGTCCTGAAGCAGTTCAGCGGCGGTTACGATGTTTAGCCAGAATCGGGACTCCCTGGCCTCCTTGCGGGCAATCTTTGTATGCTTTTTGATATCGAACGGAACATCCCGGCCGGCTGCCGTGCCCATGAATACCTCCTTCCGCCTGTAGTTCTTGCGGCGGGCGCTGATTGTATCATTTCGGGTAACTGATAACCCATTGGGATTTGGTCATTTGTCAGTGGTCATTGCCTGCAGGAGGCTTGCATGCGAAAAATCACGTATCGAGAAGGTGTCACCGAGGCGCTGCGGGAGGAGATGCGGCGGGACGAGCGGGTGTTTCTCCTGGGGGAGGACATCGGGGAGTTCGGCGGCAGCTACAAGACGACCCAGGGCCTCTTGCACGAGTTCGGGAAGGAGCGGGTGCGAAACACCCCGATCTCCGAGGCGGGGATCGTGGGCGCCGCCCTGGGGGCTGCCCTCATGGGGATGCGCCCGGTCGCCGAGCTCATGTACATCGACTTCGCCGGCATCGCCATGGACCAGATCGCCAACCAGGTGGCGAAGGTCAAGTACATGTTCGGGGGCAAGGCGAAGGTTCCGCTGGTCATCCGGACCCAGGGTGGGACGGGCCGGTCGTCGGCGGCGCAGCACGCCCAGAGCCTGGAGGCCTGGTTCGTCCACGTCCCGGGCCTCAAGGTGGTGATGCCCTCCACCGCCTACGACGTCAAGGGCCTGCTGAAGTCGGCCATCCGGGACGACAACCCGGTCTTCTTCATCGAGCACAAGCTGCTGTACACCACCACCAGCGAGATCCCCGACGAGGATTACACCATCCCCTTGGGGAAGGCCGACGTGAAGCGCCGGGGCTCGGACGCGACCATCGTCGCCACCTCCCGCATGGTGCACCTCGCCCTGGCGGCCGCCGATCGGCTGGCGGCCGAGGGGATCGAATGCGAGGTGGTGGACCCCCGCACCCTCTCGCCGCTGGACGAGGAAACGATCCTGACCTCGGTGGGCAAGACCAACAGGCTGGTGGTGGTCTGCGAGGCGGCGCCCCGCTGCAGCTTCGCCTCCGAGGTGGCGGCGGTGGTGGCGGAGAAGGGCTTCGACCTCCTGGACGCACCGATCCAGCGCGTGACGTCCATGCACACCCCCATCCCCTTCGCCCCCAAGCTGGAGAAATTCGTCACCCCCAGCGAGGACAAGATCATCGCCGCGGTCAAGAAGGTCACGGGATAAGGGTCCGGCCCGGGAGTGGGGACTGGACGCTTAAAGGGAAGCAAGCTGACCCATGGGGACATGCCAGGTTCAAGTCGAGGTGGCCAACCCCGGGGCTCCCGCTGCGGTTCGAAGCGCCAGGCTCTTGGTTGATACTGGATCTGCATACACGTGGATTTCGGCGAGTGCCCTGAGGAGCCTGGAGGTCAATCCGAACATGAAGCGAAGCGTGATGACCATCCAGGGACAGGTCGTGGAGCGTCTGGCCGCGGAAGTGCTCATGACCATCGATGGGCAGACGATGCACACCCTCTGCCTCTTCGGTGAACCAGGGGAGCTGGGAGATTCTGGGTGCTGTCACCCTGGAGCAATTCGGGCTCGCCGTGGATCCCGTCCAACGCCGGTTGGTGTCAGCGATCCCGTATGGCGCTTGACGGCCGGTCTCCCCCTCTCCTTGTCACCCCGTCTCCGTCTACCCTTGTCCCCTTGTCTCTGTGTCTCCTCCTCTCCTCTGCTCCTCGGCCGACTAATTTGTCTCCTGCCCGCTGCCGGCTGCCTGCTGCATCCTGGTAGCTGCCCGCCGTCATCATAAGTCAGCATAGTCAACAACGTGCCTCAGTACACGAGACGTAGGCCAGCGCCCTTTGGGAGTCCGGCCGACAGGCCCCAGGGTACGGTCCCACCTCCCGGCGACATAGGCCGCAGGGGCTCACAGTCTAACCCGGCGAGGTCCGATTCGTGAAATGGCGCGCGGCAGGAATTCCGCACGGGGCCGTAAGTCTCCGCAGTACGCACCATTTCCGCAAGGCCCATTCCCACGGTAGGTCTCTTCCGAAAAACTGGCACATTTTATTGCTTGACAGTTGTGCCAGCCCTGTGCC